>ERZ772901.845-NODE-845-length-27404-cov-3.282533_pt1 | contig 27404 bp, 15 predicted proteins | sample MGYA00512123_ERZ772901 | MGnify/ENA primary metagenome ERZ772901 (study PRJEB29015, sample SAMEA2737711) | human gut metagenome | biome: human gut; feature: human-associated habitat; material: faeces | place: China | collected 2012 ...
TAAAAAACTGACTCCCACTTTTTTTAGGTGTGTCCTAAAAATGGGAGTCAGTTCAGATGGGGCCGATTCTGCGGTTTTGGCCCCATCTGCCGCCTGAAAAAAACACTTCTGAGCAGAGAGTGGTATGTGAGTACCGGTTGTCTTATTCCTTCTCAGTTTTCAGGCAAAAGGGGGACGGTGAGCGATCCTTCCGGCATCAGGATGACAGACGGATGCTCGCCCACAATCGGGCGGACGAGAGCAAGCGCTTCCTCAATCGTCGTCACGCAGCCCGCGAACATGAGTTCCTTCGCAAGCTTCGGGTCGAGGGAAGACACGAGGAAGTAGGGCGCTTTCTGCATATTCCGCGTGACCGCGAACGCCTTATTCGCGCCCATCACGAAGTGTTCCTTCAGTTCCTTCACGATCGCGTCGTAGCTCCCAAGCCGCCGGCAGGTGTCCTCAAACTTCTGATTCCCGCTTCCCTCGCGGCACTCGGCGACAAGAATCACGGCTCCGCCCTTCTTCACCGCGATCCTCGCGTTATCCATCGTTTTCTGCATCTGATACGCGTTGATGTCCTTTGGGTACCCGCCGCAGCTCACGATCACGAGATCGGCTTCCCGCGGGATGGGAACGCCGTAGACCTCGCGGACAAACTTGCAGGCTTCGAGATGCGCCTTCACCCAGTGCCCGGCGTACATCCGGAGGAACTCGTGCTTCGCGTTCAGCACCGCGTTGAAGAGGAAGAGGTCGCGGCCCTTCGCGAACCGCTCCACGCCTTCCACCTGGTCCTCGTAACAGGGGTTGCCTGTGGTGATCCCGAGCCCCACGCGGTCATCCATCATCCACTGGTGATTCATGCGGATCGTTTCCATCGCCGCGCACCCCGGGAGAATCGCCTTCCGGCCTCCCCCGAACCCCGCGAAGTAGTGGAAGACGATCGTTCCCGTGAGAATCACGTGGTCGACGTCGCAGAGCAGTTTATTGATGAGCACCGGCGTCCCGCGCGTCGTCTGCCCGAAGTACTCGAAATCCTGGTCCGCGTAGCAGTCGGAATTAAACATCGGGACACGGGCGGCAACCTCTTCCCCCACCGCTTCCGCCATCTCGTCCCGCGTCATCTTCCGGTGGGCTCCGAGCGAAAAGACGATCTTCATGTGGTCATCCGGGACCCCGAGGCGGTTCAGTTCATCCAGGAACACCGGCATGAAGTCGAACGAATTCGCGACGCGGGTGAGGTCGTTACAGATAAAGCAGACGGTGTCGCCAGGTTTCACCCGTTCGTCGAGCGGTCCGATCCCAATCGGGTTCCGGATCGCTTCGAGGATCTTCGATTTCACCGCTTCCTTCGGGATCGGGGTGAAGGACTTCGTCCGGTCTTCAGCGATTACTTCGTCCTCCGGCAGCGCCACGGTTTTCACGGTGTCGCCATACGGGAGCTCATACGTCTTCAGCGTCATTTTTCCATTCCTATCAATAGAGACCGATTACCTTCCACCAGGCGATGCCGACCGCAAGCATCACGACCACATCCATCGTGATCACGGCGAAATTAAGGGCATAGAACCTGGGGCGCTCGAAGTACCCCTGACCGAAGTAGAGCGGGCCAGGGCCGGAACCGTATTCCGTGAGACCCCACATCGGGTTAGAGAAGATGCAGAACGCGATCGCGACGAGTCCCACCGGCGCGCCGCAGGCAATGGCGACCGCGGCGAACGGTACATACATAGCGATCACGTGAGCTGCCACCGTCGCGAAGAGGTAATGCGTGTAGACATAGATCACGAGGAGGAGCAGGAACGCGGCGATCCAGGCGGAACCCGCGAGCTGCGCCGAGACCACACCCGTGAACCACTTGATGAAGCCGAGTTTCGAGAGACCGGTCGCGAGTGAAATGAAGACACCGAACCACACCACCGTGTCCCAGGCGGCTTTTTCAGCGAGGGCGTCTTTCCACTCAAGGGCCTTTGTGACCATCAGGTACGCGACCACAGCGATACCGATCGCGTTCGCGTTGAAGCCCGTGAGGATCGCGGTGCCCCAGCCAAGGAGCGCGAGGGTGAAGCCCACCGCGACCTTCTTCTCCTGCGTGGAGAGCGGTCCAAGCTCCGCGAGCATTTCTTTCCCGTGCACCTTCACTTCCGGCGTGTGATTCATCGTCGGGCGGATGAGGAGCTTCGTGAACCAGGGGAGAATGAGGAACGCGGCGACGCAGGGCGCGAAGGCGGCGAGCGTCCACCCGCCCCAGGTGAGCTGGATCCCAAGCTGATCCTTCGCGAGCTGCACGGCGAGCAGATTCGCCGCCATACCGGTCATGAAGAGGCCGCCCGTGATCGGCGTGACCTGGAAGCAGGTCATCATGAGGTAGTCACCGATCTTCTTTCCGGATTCACCTGGCTCCGACCCCATCACACGGCAGATGGAACGTGCGACCGGCATGATGATGCCGCCGCCTCGGGCGGTGACAGACGGCATCGCGGACGCCATGATGAGGTCAGCGAGACCGAGCGAATAGGCGATACCGGTAGAGCTGCCGCCGAATTTCGAGAGCATGAAGTACGCGATCCGCTTTCCGAGACCGGACTTCACGAAGCCAAGCGACAGAATGTAGGCCGAGAAAATGAGCCACACGGTGCCGGACGAGAACCCCGCGAGGTCTTCTTTGAGCGTGAGCGTCCCGGTGAAGTAGGCGACCGTGAGCGCGATAAACATGATCGCGCCGGTTGGAAGCGGCGCGGTGAGGATACTCACAATCGTCGCCGCGAAAATCGCGAACATGTGCATGCCCTTGGCGCTCAGGCCATCCGGCAGCGGGCAGAACCAGAGAATGAGGAGCACCGCGAGCGGAATCGCCGCTCGCCACCACTCCGTTTTAGAGGGCTGAGGCTGGGGTGCTTCATTACTTTTTGTATCAGACATGGTAGGCATCCGGTCAGAAAATCCGCCCGAACCGCGAATTTAGGGACGCCTGCCCCTGGCCTGGTCCGATATCGAAGTAACGGACCCGGGCGGAGAGGGAAGCCAGGGGAGGCGTGGGGGGGTGCCGCTAGCCGGGCCCGAAACCGCCGGGACCCGACTCGCGGCCTTTCATGGATTACCGGTACTCAGGCGAATACATGTAGTCCGTCACGTACTGATCGAGGTCAGCCGGGATATCGGTTCTCGCGCAGCGTCCGGTCTTCTGGGCGTTGCGGATCACGTTCACCGCGATGTCGTGGCTGATCTTCCGCATGAAGGAAGAGGGCGGGAAGAGCGACCCCTGAGCGAGATCCGCGTCTGTCACGCAGTCCGCGACCGTGTGGCTCGCGAGAAGCAGGACTTCAGGCGGAATCCCGGTGCAGCCAGAGAGAATCGCGCCAAGCCCGATCCCCGGGAAGATGAAGTAGTTGTTGCCCTGGCGCGGCACAAAGGTCTTCCTGTTATAGGTGACGGGCTCGAACGGGGAGCCTGAGCAGAAGAGCGCCCGGCCGTCGGTCCACTCGTAAGCCTGTTCCGCGGAGCATTCGGAGTGCGAGTTCGGGTTCGAGAGCGCGAAGATGATTGGGCGGTCGTTCATCGCGGCCATCTTCCGGACAATCGACTCAGTGAACGCGCCGCCGCAGGTGGAGAGTCCGACAATCGCGGTGGGCTTCACGAGGTCGACATAGGCTTCGAACGTCAGGCTCGGATCCACGTCCTTCGCGAAGGGCTTCATGTAGTCCGCGATATCGCTGCGGCGCGTCGAAATCGGGCCATTGATATCGAAGAGCCAGATCTTCGAGCGGGCTTCTTCTTCCGTGAGCCCCTCTTCCTTCATCGCCTCGACAAGGAGCCGAGAGGAACCCGTGCCGGATTCACCGGCCCCGAGGAACATGATCCGTTCGTCTGACACCTTCGTGCCCTTCGCGCGGCAGGCGGAGAAGAAACCGGCGACGACCGCTCCGGCGGTCCCCTGAATGTCGTCCGAGAAGCAGGCGTAGCGGTTACGGTAGCGGTCAAGGAGCCGGAACGCGTTCTGGTTCGCGAAGTCCTCGAACTGAATCGCGCAGTTCGGCCACTTCGCCTTCACGGCCTGGAAGAACTCCTCAATAAATTCGTCGTATTCCTTCCCGCGGACACGCTCATGACGGTGGCCGAGGTAGAGCGGATCCTTGAGATAACGCTCGCGGTTCGTGCCGACATCAAGCGTGATCCCGAGGCACTTCGCCGGGTCCACGCCCGCGCAGACGGTGTAGAAAACGAGCTTCCCGACCGGGATCCCGTGACCATTGATGCCGAGGTCCCCGAGACCGAGGATACGTTCACCGTCTGTCACCACGATCATGTCCACTTCTTTCTGCGGGGCGTTATTGAGGATCTCCGCGAGATGCCCCTTATCCTCGATCGAGAGGAACATGCCGCGGGGGAAGCGGAGGAGATGGCTGTACTGCTTGCAGAAGTCACCGACGGTCGGCGTGTAGACCACGGGGAGCAGCTCATCCACGTTATCCATCAGCATGCGGAAGAAGAGCGTCTCGTTCGCCGCGCGGAGCGCGTCGAGGAAGATGCTCTTCTGAAGCGGTGTGGAGAAGCTGTGATAGACCTCCATCATCGCTTCTTCCTGCATGCCGATCGAGGCTGGCATCGGGGGGAGAAGTCCCGTGAGTCCGAGCGCCTTCCGCTCTTCCGCCGTATAAGCCGTTCCTTTGCTGAGTGTCCCGTTCTGAAGCAGGGCATTGCCTTTCAGAGTTTCAGTCATCTTTATTTCCCGTCCTTCAAGATTGAGAGTTGGGGAATCGGGCCGGAAGCCCGATGAATCAGGCTTCGGCGCTTTTCTCCGTTACTGGACAATATATGTAGTCCGAAAGAATTAGTGAATGACAAAGCGGCAAACTTTACTTGCTGATTTAACAAGCTAGAATGAGAGCGTCAGACGTAACGCCGGGAAGGCCCGAAAGATGAGGAAAACCGATAATTTTGAAGCCTGGTCGCTGCTCTCCGCCTGCCGGAAAACCGGCGGGCTCGCGAAAGCCGCGGCCGCGGAGTCGCTTGATCTTTCTGTCGCGAGCCGCCTCATCGCGGGGCTTGAGACGGAACTCGGGGTCGGAATTCTGGACCGCCGCGTGCGGCCCGCGGTGCTCACTGAAACCGGGACACGGCTCGCCGTTTTCGCGCAGAAGATGGTGAAGGCGAGGCGTGACGCGCTGGAACTCGCGAGTGAAGTCCACGCGCTTGAAGCCCGGGAAGGCGAAAAGCGGACACTGCGGCTCAGTCTCCCGATGAATCTCAACCGCGTGACCCTCATTAGCCAGATCATGACGTACGAAGACCGGCACCCGGACGTCCGGGTCGAGATCTCAGCGGACTCGGGGCTCCCGGCGCTGATCGCGGGGAAAACCGATGTGTCACTCGGGAGCTACTACCGGCCGGATCCGAGGCTCTTCGCGCTTCCCGCCGGCATCTGCTACTCCTTCATCATGGCGACGAAGAAGTACGAGCGGAAGTACGGGCTCCCGGAAACGATTGAGGATCTGAAGCACCACACAATCCTCCTTCGCTACACGCAGAACCTTGGGTACTCGAATAAGCTCGAGAACGGAACCGAGACCTATTACATCGACCGGGGTCACCGGGTGCAGCACGGGGACGCCGCGGCGTGCCGCGAGATGCTGCTCGCGGGTGAAGGCCTCGCGATTGACCTCACGCCCGGCTTTGTGTCGGATTACCTTGCGAGCGGCTTTGTCTTCCCGGTGCTGAAAGGGTGGCATCGCGAGCCCTGGCACTATCACGTCTACTGCCGGGCGGGGTCGCAGGACGACAAGGTGCTCCGGGAACTCATGGCGTACGTGGAGCGAGGCGTCTTCGCGACCTTCGCGAACCAGTGGCAGTTCTGGTACGGGAAGCTTGGGATTCCGATGCCCGAAGGTTTCGTACCCCAATCAAAATCGTAAAAAGCCGCGTTATTTTCTTTTAACGCGTGTATCCTTTCGGTCAATTCAGAGAGAAACGCTCGGAATTACGCGTTTTCTCACGTTTCACAACACAACCCGAAAGGAACCAAAGAACATGAGCGATAACGGAAGCTGGGAACTTTCTGCAGATGAACTCTCTCTCGCGGCGAACCGGCCTCTTATCACGGAGCTTGCCGGTCTGGGTGTTGTCCGCGCGAGCGGCAAGGACGCCGTGGATCTTCTCGATAAGCTTTTCTGCGTCCGTGTGACGGGTCTCGGCGACGCGATGAAACTCGCGGGCTGGGCCGAAGTGAAGGGGCGGCTGCTCGCGACCCCGCGTATCGTGATGGAGAACGAGGAGTCTGTGTTCCTCGTGGTGCCGCGCGAAACGCTGCCGGAGTTTGTGAAACGGATCAGCATCTATATCTTCCGCTCCAAGGTGAAGTTCGAGGACGTCTCGGACACGGTGAAGGTCGCGGGCGTGATGGGGTCGAACGACGATCTGAAAGCCGCTCTCGCCCCCGCCGGGCTCGAAGTGCCGCCCTGCCTCTGGACCACCGCCCGCGCGAATGGCGCGATCGCGGGCCGCGTGATTCCGACGGAGGAACCCGTCCCCGGCTTTGAAACCCCGGCGGAACGCCTCCTCGTTCTTGGGTCCGCGGATCAGATCGCGGCTCTCGCCGGCACCCGCGTTCCCGAAGCCTTCTGGTGGCTCGCTGAAATCTCCGCCGGCGTTCCGACGGTGTTCACGAGCTCCATGTCGAAATTTGTCCCGCAGGCGATCAATTACGACACGCTCGGCGGCGTGACCTACAACAAGGGCTGCTACCCGGGACAGGAAGTGATCTCGCGCGTCCATAACAACATGGCGAAATTCGGGAAGACGATGGTCTTCGCGAAGACCGAGGGTGATGTCCCGGCCGCGGGCTCTGACTTCACGTTTGAGGAGAAGCTCGGAATCGTCGTCGAGTCCGTGAAGGCGGCCGGCACCACGTACTTCCTCTTCCAGACGACGAAGTAAGCGGCTTTAAGTTTCATTGATTGATTGACGAAAGCGGAGTTCCTTCAGAGGGAACTCCGCTTTCTATTTTGGGGTGAAGAAGAGCGGTCTTCGGATGAAAGCGATCTTTATCCGATCGGCACTCCCATCGCGGTCGCGACGATGATGAGGATGACGACCGCGATCATCGCGTACTTGATCCATCGGGTGTCCGCCGCGCCGTTTGCCGTGAAGTCCGGCATCACCATCGCGCCCCGCGCGTCGTAGTACTCCGTCGCTCCGTCATAAAACTCCACCGCGACCTGCGTCTGACTGAACGCCCGAAGCCGCCCCTTCTTCGTGAAGAGGAGGCGCTCCGCGGTGTCAGGATCCGACGTCTCCCGTCCGTACACCAGGACTTCACCCGATTTTTCTTCGCAGCGCGTGATGATGAGAGTCGTGGTGTCTGGCATAGCGATCCTGAATTCAGAAGAAATGAGGAGAAAGGGCAGGCGGAAGCCGCCCTGATAACCGGTTAGTTTACTGATGATAGATGTATTACCTCGGAAACCACAGTTTCCCGGGTTACTCCGGGATTCGGCGCATGTCGCCGCGGTTATGATTGCTTCCTATGCAGACCCTTCCTGCAGAACACTAAAAAGCGAGAAAGAGAATGGCAGTCACAATTCGTAAGTCTGTTGAGAGCGATCTTCCCGCGCTCCTCGACATCTATAACCACGAGGTGGAGCACGGCGTCGCGACGTTTGACCTGAAGCCGCTGACGCTTGAAGAGCGGGCGGTGTGGTTTTACGAGCATAACAAGGAGAATCATCCGCTGATCACGGCGGAACTCGACGGGAAGCCTGTCGGCTACGCGTCACTCTCTTCCTTCTCCTCAAAAGCCGCGTATCACAGCACGGTGGAGCTCTCCATCTATGTGGCCCCCGACTGCCGCGGTCACCGCATAGGGACGCTTCTCATGGAAGCGATCCTGAATCTCGCGAAAGAGGATCCCGAGACGCATCTCGTCGTGTCCCTGATTACCGGTGTCAACGAGCCGAGCATCGCGCTTCATAAGAAATACGGGTTCAAGTACGTCGGGACGATCCACGAGTCCGGAAAGAAATTCGGGAAGTGGCTTGACGTGCAGTACTGGGAGCTTCAGGTCTGAAGCTCTGGTGAGAAAGTTTCAGCTTTCTAAGCGCCGTTCCGATACCGGAGCGGCGTTGTTTTTAAGCACTTCTTGAAGGCGGAAATGAAGTAACTCGCGCTCGCGAACCCGCATTCCGTCGCGATGTCCTCAACCGACAGCCCGGTTTCGCGGAGGAGCTTTGAGGCCTGCGTGATACGGTAGAGCCGGATATAGGAGAAGATCGTGTCGTGCGTGACGCGCTTAAAAAGCCGGCAGCATTCGCCCGGGCTGTAGTGAACCGCCTCCGCGATCGCGTCGATAGTGATCTCTTCCTTATAGTGCGCCTGAACGTACGTCATGATCGCGCGGGCAACAGCGTCGTTCCTCGCCCGGCTGACGACCGTCTTCTTCGCGGCGTCGGGCCTGAAATTCTGAAGGAGCGAGAGCCAGATCTGCATCAGGCACTCGGCGACCTGGTACTCGTAGCCAAAGAGTTTCGACTCCGCGAGATCCGCGATCGTCTGAAGCCTCGTGAGAATCTCATCCTGCCAGGGGACGGAAGGCCTGAACGCCATCTCGGCAAACGCCGGGTTCCCGACATAGGGGTCGATATAGCGCTTTTCGAAAATGGAGCCGGGGAAGAGTGAGAGGAGTGCCGGAAGAAAGTCGATGCAGTAGTAGGTGCTGTCCGGGTCTTCCACCGGGGCGATCATGTGCAGCATGCCGCTATTGATGAAACAGCCTTCGCCTGCTTTCAGTTCGAGCTTCTTATCGGAGAGACAGACATACACCGCGCCGCTCTTCACAAGACAGAGCTGCATCTCAGAGTGCCAGTGCCAGTCCGCCCGATGACTCGCGTTCCAGGAGAGTTTGGACTCATAGAGCGCGAAAGGAAACTCATCGGATCCGTGAGGAGTTTTGTCCTCCTGGTCAGGACCGATCGGAAAGTTAGGTATCTGCATGCGTCGCGGTAAAGTTCCGAATGCGAAAGAAAATAATAACCGTTTAGCCTAAAAGCCATAGCGGCAGTCGAAAGAATACCAGAATAGAAGAAACCGCCTGAGGCTTAGGGCGCTTCGGTGTCTTACCTTGGAGGTACGAGAAAGCCGGCGTGCGGGGATATCTCTGATTTTATGTATTAATTTCTGTTCGGAATTCCGGGGGCGGAGAGGCTGATTAGCGATCTTTACGAGGATTTACCTGAGCGACAAAAAAATAACCTCCGGGGGCTCAGAAACCTCTCGGAAAACAGTCACCATAGCAAGGATATCGGAGAAACGCGGGAAAGTTTCCGCTCCGCCTGCCGGAAGAGCGGCGACTGAGCTGCGGAAAGCCGCACAAAAACGCTCGCCTGAGGAGTTAAACAAAACAAAATGACACAGCAATTGGGACTGTCGTTATGTCAATACATAACGTCATAGGATCAGCTGCGTCGGCTTGAACACCGTGCTTTATCCTGCTGATCAGTCAGCGTTTTGTTGGTAGTGTAATTGTCTTACTTTCCTTTAAATAGGCAATCTTATCGACAGTTTGCCTACGCTATCTTTTAAAAACGTTATTTAAATAGCTTATTTTTGAATCCGTGGTTATGTTTTTATGAGTACTGTTTTTTGATCTAATCGATATAAAAATAAACAGGAATGTATAAAATAACGCTATCCATGTTAACTGAATATGCAGGATAAGCGTATGTCTGAATCTTCGACCGTCCACTCTTCCCCGATTCAGGGGTCTTCTGCTCCGACCTCCATCCCCCAGGAAAGCAATAAGATGGAGAATCTCGCCAAGATGACGCTGATCGAGACGCGTCTTTCAAACGAGAAGAAGTCCGTGTTCCTCGCCTACGTCCTCTGGTTCTTCTTTGGCTCATTTGGTGTCCACTGCTTCTATCTCGGGAAGCCGATGAGCGGTCTCTTCCGTATCGCGTCGATCTGGCTTGGAATCATCCTCGTCTTCGCGCTTGGGTCTGACGGCCCCGGCCTCATCAACGCGGTGGGCGCGCTGTTCCTCGTTATTGGAAGCCTGCTGCTTCTGATTGATATCTTCCGTATCCCGGGTTTTGCCCGCGCGTACCTTGATAACCGCCGCATGATGTACGAGCGGAATCTTCTGAGGTAAGAGACTAGGATCCGGTGTGTGAGAAACGGCATCTTCGGGTGCCGTTTTTTTGGCTTTCAGAAGCTCCGGTACACTGTCCGGAGTGAAAGATGAGAAGGTTTCGGTGAGGAGAAGTGATGTCAGAAAAAGAAAGCGGCAATACGGGAGCGGTTGAAAGCTGCCTCTTCTGCGCGATTCAGACGGACGACCGGAAGCGGATCGTGGAAGAGAATGACTACGCGTACGCCATCCGTGACGGATTCCCGGTGACGCCGGGTCACACCCTTTTTATTCCCAAGCGTCACGTTCCGGACTATTTCGGGCTCTCACAGGAAGAGCGTGACGCGATCAACGCGTTGATCCACTCGCAGAAAAAGATTCTCGAAACCGACGACCCGACGATCGAAGGCTGGAATATTGGGATCAACAACGGGTTTGTGAGCGGTCAGACGGTCTTCCACTGCCACGTGCACCTGATCCCGCGCCGGAAGGGCGACGTTGAGAACCCGCGGGGCGGCGTCCGGCACGTCATTCCGTCCAAAGGCTCCTACTGAAAACTCGGGCTTCTTTCTCCCGGACAAAAAAACGCCGCAGCCCTGGTGGACTCAGAGCCGCGGCGAAGGAGAGAAGAGTAATAGAAGTTTTATCTAGCGGATCACGGGTGCTTCAGCGGCGCGTGAATCACGAGATTCGGGTGAGTCGCGGCCGGCTGCGGAAGCGGGTAGATCGTGTCGACGTTCCCGTGCTTCTTCCGGAGTTCCTCAATATCCCCGAATTCGAGCGCGCGCTGCGGGCACGCCTCAACGCAGATCGGCTGAAGCCCCTGCTCAAGGCGATTGAGGCACGCGTCGCACTTCGTCATCTTGTGCGCCTTTTCGTCAAGCTCCGGCGCGCCGTAGGGGCAGGCCTTCGCGCAGTTCCCGCATCCGATGCACTTATCGGTGTTGATGACGACAAGCCCGTCCTCCGTCCGCTTATGGTGCGCGCCCGTCGGGCACGCTTTCACGCAGGCGGGGTCTGAGCAGTGATTGCAGGCGATCGAGAGGTAGTACGCGTAGACGTTCTGCTTCCAGGCACCGGACTTCGGGTCTTTCGACCACTTGCCGTCCGTCACTTCCAGCACGTGGCGGAAATTCCGCCCGACCGGCAGGTTATGGGCGTCCTTGCAGGCGACTACGCACGTCTTGCATCCGTTGCAGCGCCTTGCGTCAAAGAAAAATCCAAGCTGCTTCATGTTGTTTCTCCAGTTCAGGCGCTGATCGGTTCAATCTGCACGAGGTTCGTGTGCGAGGGGTTCCCCTTCGCGAGCGGGCTCGGGCGGGGGCTTGTGAGCGTATTGATGCAGCCACCGACATCCACCGTCTTCCCGTTCTTCGTCACCGGGCGGTACCACGCGCCCTGCGGGAGCGCGCAGACACCCGGAATGATGCGGGGCGTGATGTGGACCGCGATCTCAATCGCGCCGCGGTCATTGAACACACGCACCTTCTGTCCCTCGAAAAGCCCCCGTTCTTCGGCGTTCACCGGATTCACGAGGATGCGGTCCGGATGCGCCTCGCGTACCCAGGGGAGATTGTGGAAGGAGGAGTGAACGCGGCCGTGACCGTGGTAGCCGTAGCACTGGAGCGGATAGGTCTTCGCCTTCGGGTCTCCCGCCATTTCCCACGTGCGGACAAATTTCGGGAGCGCGGTGATCACGTCGCCCTTCGGAAGGGTCCACGTTTCCGCGATCTTCGCGAGCTGCTCGGAATAGATCTCGATCTTGCCGGACGGGGTCTTCAGAGGATGCTTCGCGGGGTCCGCCCGGAAGTCCGAGAACGCGATCCGGTCCCACTTGAGGTGCAGGAGCTGATGCGGCCCCGTGGCCCAGAAGGTCTTGAAGTCCGGGAGCTCAGGGTTCTGCTTCCGGTTCTGCTCGTACGCCCACTCGATCCACCCGCGCTGCGTGCGGCCTTCGGTGTAGGCGGCTTCCAGGCCCATCTTTTCCGCGATCCCGCGGCAGATTTCCCACGTGGAACGCTGTTCCCACTGCGGGTTCACGGCTTTGTGGATCGGCGTGATAAAGGCGGTCTCGCCCATCGAGTCGCCGTTTCCGACGAGGTCCTCGGTTTCGTTTCCGAGCGTATCTGGGAGGAGCACATCCGCGAACCGGCAGGACGCGGTCATCATGTTGTCGCAGACCACGATGAATTCACATTTCGACGTGTCGCGGAGGATCTTATCCGTGCGGCCGCAGTCACTATGCTGGTTGATGAGGATGTTGCCGCCTGAGTTGATCACCATCTTGATGTCGTTCTTCAGATGGTCAGTTCCCTTCACGCCGTCGTGCGTTGCCGTCATCTCGTGGCCGCGGAGAATCGCCTCTGTCCACATGAAGCTCGGGATCGAGGCTTTCACGGGGTTATTGCCGCGCGGGATCCCGATCGGCCACCAGTCGGTGCCGCACTCTTCCATGCCGCTTGACGTGCCGGGGAGTCCCACCTGACCGAGAAGAATCGGGAGCATCGCGATTGCCCGTGCCGTTTCCTCGCCGTTCGCGCGGCGCTGCGGCCCGAGTCCCTGGGCGACAAAGACAGGCTTTGTTGTTCCCATCTCGCGGGCAAGCGCGATGATTGTTTCTTCAGGAATACCGGTAATCGCTGAGGCGTACGCCGGAGTCTTCGCGACGCCGTCCGCCTTCCCGAGAATGTAGGACTTGTAGTCGCCGTTCCTCGGGGCGCTCTTCGGGAGCGTCTTCTCGTCGTAGCCGACGCAGTACTTATCGAGGAACTCCTGATCCACCCAGTTGTGGGTGATGAATTCGTAGGCGAGCGCTTCGCAGAGCGCGGCGTCTGTCCCGGGGAGAATCGGGATCCACTGATTCACTTTCCCCGCCACCGTATCCGTGCAGATCGGGTCAATCACGATCGTCTTCACGTGGTTCTTCTCAATCGCCTGCAGGAACTGCCAGGACATCGAGCCGCCTGAAATCCGGGTGACCGAGAGGTTGTCGCCGAACGACACGTAGAGCTTCGCGTGGGCGATTTCGGTGGGAGAGGACGCGACCTTGCGGCCGTAGGTCATCGGGAAGGCCGCGGTAATCTGGGCGGAGGAGTAGGAGCCCTTCCAATTCAGATAGCCGCCCGTGAGGTTCGCGAGACGCTTCCAGCAGTTAGAGCCGCTCACTGACGTCTGCTGCGCCGTCGCGTAATTGATGTACACGGAATCCGGGCCGTAGTTCTTCAGGATCCTCTGCCAGTTATCGGCGATCAGCTGATAGGCCTCGTCCCACGAGATCCGCTCGAACTTCGCCTCTCCCCGCTCACCAACCCGCTTCATCGGGAACTTCAGGCGATCGGGGTTATAGAGGCGCTGCCGCATGGAGCGGCCTCTGAGGCACGCCCGCAGCTGATAAGGCTGGGGGCAGCAGGGGTTCGACGTGTTATCGGTCTCGATCCGGATCACCTGGCCGTTCTTCGTAAAGACACGGAGGGCGCAGCGGTTGCCGCAGTTCACCACGCAGGCGCCCCAATACATGTCAGGCATCGCGTCAATCGCTTTTTTGACACCTGACGCCACGGCGGTAAGCGGACAGACGCTTCCGGCAAGCGTGATGCCGGCGCCCTGCAGCAGGGCGCGGCGGGTCAGTTGGAAGGTCATTTTGATTTCCTGTTGTTTTATTTATGAATTGCTGTTCTGGACGAGATGAGATTCATCTCCTGGGGGCGGATTCTATGGAGAACAATCCGATTTTTGAATGACAGGCTGACAACAAAAAATTGCTGATTCAGCAAGTAAATAAAAATTGATCAAATGAGAATGATTTACGGAGATCCCCGGAAACCGGGGAAAACAGGGGGATGCCGCTGAGATGAAAGGGAATTTCGGGGGTGTGGAAACCAAGCGCGGCGAAGTGAAAAGCGGGAGCCCGATTTCACTCGATCGCTTTTAATAGTAAATATGAGTTTCTATAGAGGATCTATCAGGAACTATCAGGATCTATGAAAAGAGGGAAAGGGCGGGATAAAGAAAAAGCTCAGGAAATTCCGGATGTCCTCCGGAATCCCTGAGCTCTTTCACCGCTCAATCTGAAAAGGGATCAGATATCGAGTTCGTCCCACTCTTTATCGGCCTGGATAATCATGTCGACTGCCTGCTCGATCTCGTTGTTATCTTCGTCATCATGCAGGAAGGGGGCCTGGGCGTGGACAAGCTTGCCTTCAAGCTTCGCAAGCATATGGCCTTTTCCGAGAAGCTTCTCAGCTCCGGCTTGACCCAAAGCGATATTTGAGGTTTCTTCATCGTTCAGCTTCAAGACAAGACGGTTACCGATGTTGGCACGAACCTGCATCGGGAACACTTCGTTATCCGGCCTCTGCGCGATGAAGATCAGGTAGATACCCATGGCTCGGGATTGGGTGGCGAGTTTCTTCAGAAGCGCGTAGACCGCTTCTTTATATTCCTTATCCGCGGACCAGGCGGCCAGCTCGTCATGAATCACCCAAAGCACCGGAAGCCGATCGTCCTTTGCGGCACGGCTGTTAAATTGAGCAATATCCCTGCATCCTGCCTCGGTGAGAACTTTCTTCCGCCTCTCCATTTCGGCGTTGATGCTCTCAAAGATTTCAGTCGCCTTAGTCTGATCAGTCACCAGCTCGTGCGCGAGGTGCGGAAGCCTGAGGAGAGGCTGATAATCCATACCCCCCTTCGGGTCAATCAGATAGAACTTGGTCAGCTTGGAGGAATTCGTGGCAGCGATATCAAGGAGCATCATTTGCACCAGGACGGTCTTTCCTGAACCCGTGGTACCGGCAACAAGCGTATGCGGATCTTCAAGAGGATTCAGGTAAAGGATGTCTCCATCATCCTCGCGGAGACCAACCGCCACATCAAAATTGATGCCGCCCTTCCGATTCATCTTCCGATGCTTCCAGATATTCCACATCAGAACGGATTCACGTTTTTCAGTTGCGAGAAGAACATGGAATTCCCCTCGGACGGCCTCTGAGTAGACCACCTCCAGGCTTTGACTCGATAACAGGTAATCACTCAGTTTATCTACAGCCTTGACGTTCAGCTTGATATCAGCTGACAGCCGAACGAGGCAGCCATTCGGGGTCGGACGGACACCGAGAAGGTTGGTGGGGATACCCTGTTCCACAAGAGTTGTGCGGAGAAGCTTTCCGGCGTTTTCACACCACGTTTTCCGTTCTTCCGAAAATTCCGATTCTTTCGCTTTGTCGTTGAGATCACGTGTGAAAGAATGCGGAAAATGGCTGTTTGGATCCGGCGTTACTGACGTATTCGGCTTCTTAGCAGGTTTCCCCGTCACCTCAGCCGTTCCCGTTGGTCCCGCCTCATTGGTGGGGATTGCGGGCACGGTTTTCGCTCCCGCAGTGTTAGATGAAGAAACAGCGGGAGTTTCAGATTCGGTCAACTCATTTTTTTTTTCCTGAATCTTCTCTGCGCTGTCATTCGTCACGGCATCAGAGTTGGATTCAGGTTCATCCTCTTCGGTTTCAGACTCCATCATTTCAGTTGTCAGATCCGAAATAAAGGAGCGGGCGTTGTTGAGAAGAGGGAGTTTTCTCATCAGTGGATCGCCCGGGAGTTCCTCTCTTACGGTTCTTACCTTGAACTTCTCCGAATCAAGGAAAGTCTTGAGGAGCCGGATAATCTGTCCCTGGTTATAAACCTCCTGATATACCGGGCATCCGTTCAGGGTGTCACTCTGAATCTTTTCCCGGCTGCTCATGTTGTCTAGGTCAGGTCGGTCATGAACGAAGACGTGCGAGTACCCGTGGAGTGTCAGCTGAACGTTATTTTTCAGAATCTGCTTTGAGATTTCCTGAAATTTTTCGGAACTGACGAACTTGCCATTCTGGTGCTTCTTGGAAGCCAGTTCGATCACTAGGTTCGACAGACGCTCGAGCCAAATATCACGGTCGTAATTCGTCTGATTGCCGATCTGCGTCAGTCCTTCGATAAAGACCGAAAGAGAAGCCATGATCTGAGCTTCGGAATTCTTTTTCTCAGAACTCAGGCTGCTTATAGAGCAGTACTTCGCTTCACTCACACAGAGATGAACGCGCGGAGAGGTTTCCCCCTCCTTTTCCGTCACGATGACGGTAAGGAGGTCAGCGCGCTTTTTGATGTTCCTGAACCAGTTCGCATAGTCATCGAGGAGACACGTGGTCTCAAAGACAATCGACTCACCGTTATCCTCGGAGAGCCGCCGGATTTCATCGGTGTTGATCTTGTCCGAGAGACAGAGACCAAGGAGTTCGCCAGCGTTCACAAATTCGCTGGCTGCTCGGAGCGCAACATAGCCTGAAATCTGATACGAGCGTTGGAGCAGCTTTTCAGCAAGCTTGTCCGCATTTTCGGGTACACAGGAGATCTGGTCAAACTCATGAATGTCTGTGAGCTTTTGAATCAGTTTTTTCTTTGAGAAATCCCCGGATTCTGTCGAACTGATAATGACCGTACCGGCTGACTTATCGTCTTTTTTATAACGGATGATCCCGATGCCGTTTGCTTCCAGCATTTTTCGGTCAATCAGGCTGTCGCAGATCACGACCCAATCGGAATTGCGATGGATCTCCTGAATACGGTCTTTGATATCACCCACAAAGGCGGCCTTGAGGGCCGGCGCAAGATAGCTCACACCGCTCTCAATGTCTCTTGACTGCAGAGCGGCATCATCCGCGGAAAGGGAAGAAATCGCGCGGACCAGCTCAATGCCGGCAGAAGTCTGTTTCGGCGGCACGAGCAGGAGTTCGGATGACTCTTCATCCTCGAGGTTGACGTTTTTATGCTGCAGATATTGGGAATCGGTGTTCCTGTTATCGGTATCTTCCTCGGTGTTCCGTGTGACCCAAGTAAGGCGCGCGGATTCACTCCCGAGATTGGTGATGAGCGAGAGGGAATAGGGTCTCGCGTAGACTGCGTCCTGATCATCCGGCGGGACAAAAAATTTCAGCGGCGAATAGATACCGGAGGAGGTCATCTGAAGCGCCTCCACATCGGAATTCTCATTCAGTTCAGCCGTAAGAGATTCAGTCAGGCCGTGATTTCCGTCCTCGCTGACATCGCCGAAATGCAGCGTGAAGTTTTTCCATTTGTCGCCACTATCTTTCGACTGAAGCGCAGAAATCTTTTTCGAGACGGCCAGAGCGAGAGACGATCCTCTTGCGTCGGGGAGACAGATTGACAGGTTGCCGCTCTCCTGAGGCATCAGTTTGATGTAATTCTCCATGGCGCTCACGAGCTCATGGATCGGATCGATCGCGCCGCACTCAGTGATTTCGGAGTACTTCGAGTTGGCAGGACCGTAGAGCGTGTAGCCCGCCAGATTTTCCTTAGGAACGAGGAGAGAAGAGCAGCTGTATTCCGTGGAGAACTCGGTGCCTGCCGCAAAGTTTTTCTCAGGAATCGCGACAACCTTGGGGTCAAGCAGCTCAAATTCGTCACGCGTGATTCGCTGGAATTGATAGTCCTCTTCCTGAATCAGGTTGCTGTCTTTGCCCGACAGCAGCCGGCGAAGGAAAGTTCCCTGAAATTTCTGGATATCGAAAAGCGACTTGAGGCGAAGCGGATGCCACGGTGGAACGATCGCGAAGGAGTTGCCCTTCCGATCGACAAAAGAAAACACCCCGACTGAAACCACGAGGGAGTAGAAGGTCTTCCGCTCTGTTTTGGATTTAGGAAGGCTGTTCAGGCTCTTGAGCACCACTTCATAAGCGGCGTATGTCTGTGAGGCTAACTTATAAGCAGAATCATTTTTCGCAAGTGCGGTAATAGTGTCCGCGTAGACTTGACGGAATGTTTCCCAGGCGGTTTCAAACGATGCAGTTGAACCCGGATAAGACGCCTCGCATTTCTCAAGAGACTTCTTGATTTCCTTGTCGATATTGAGGTACAGGGACGAGGTCTTCTGTATCAGGCGTCCGTTCGGGAGGGAGAACGACGCAAGCGACTGAAGGCTCGGTTCTTCAAGGATCCCCTTCGCATTTGAATCCCTGCAGCTAAACGCGAAATACGTTTTGATGCAGGAAAGCGGGTTTGAGGATACCTTTTTATCTTCCTTCAGGAAGCGGATGTCGTCACAGAAAGCAAAGGGCAGCGATTTGATCGGGAAATTCCACACAATCTTGATCGCATCCTTATCATCCTTATTCGCGTGACTGTCGAGATCGAGACTCAGATCAAACTTCAGAGTGGCTGAAGCAGCGTTCTGCTTTTTGATTAGTGTCGAGATCTTCAGCTCTTCTCTGACATCATCAAAGCAGAAAATGGGATTCCGATGGCTATCGATTTTGAAATTCGGCTCGTCCCAGCGAATGATGTCAGAGAAAGAATCGAAAAATTCTTTGTAGGCGAGCGAGAAATATCGAATGACCTTGTGATTAACCGTCTCATAAAAGCCTGTCTTCGTCATGGCGAGACGGATTTTGAGCTTGAGACGGGATCCCTGCTTTTTCTTACGTGACAGCAGGCGCCGGGCACCTATCAGGATACCGGAAATAATGTTCGTGCATTCAATCTTATCGGGGTAAAGGAAGTTATCCCACTTTTTCAAAAGTGATGACTGGCTGTCTCCGGACTCCAGAACATCGCGGTAATACCTATGAAACTCAATCGCTTCGGTCAGATCCTGATCGTCCGAGCGGGACTTCACGAGGTCGCTGAGGTCCTTTTCGAGGAACTCTTTCACCGTTCTTCCATAGAACTCAGCGCCCAACCGATTGTTTGCGTTTTCCTCAAAACATTTCAGCGTCAGCTGCGCGAGTGTCTGGCTCGCTTTACGCTTGGCGCCCTCAATGAAGTCTTTGAGGCAATCCGCGCTCCAATCAAACTCGATCAGGTTGCTGAGCGGATTGTCGTCCGTTCCTTCCTCGCAGGCGGCTTCATAGGCGGCCTTCACTTCAGGACGCAAGCCGACGGTATCCATTGCTTCAAGATGCGCGCGAAGGAGTTCAGCAGTGAGCTCAGCGGGCCGGGTTTCCTTAAACCAGCGGCTCTGGCTTCGGGCAAGCTTGAAGAACGACTCCCAGTCCCGGACAAGACAGTTCTTTTTCGATAACCGCTTTTTGATTTCAGCCGCGTTATGCGGAACGCCGAGAATCGCGAGGCTACCGTTCAGCGCTGTTTCAAGGTTTTCGGCTCTATCCCCCATCATTCTGTCCGTGATGGAAAGGAGGAAATCCGCGGCCTGCAGGAGCATGGGGTTCCATTCCCGCATGAATGCCGTAAAAATCGTCTGAAGCTTCTTGAATTCCTTATGCGACTCTCTGAGACCGCCGCACTTCAGCCACTCCTCGGCGTTCGAAAGCAGCGCCTCGCGGTCAATACGGGCGACATCCTTCAGGGTGTCAGAGTTTGAGCCGTCGTTCGAGTTCGCAGTGAGCAGTACCTGCTTATCGTCCGGAATATCGATATTTCGGGCTTCTGCCGCGGTGCCGTCAAAAATGATGTCCGGGGTCGCTGCGTCTTCGACCTTCAGGAGATCCGCGGGGATCTTGAAAAGCACCGCGGCTCTCAGCTCCGGATCCGCCCAAATGGCGTCCACACAGGCGGCCAGGGTTTCTTCCTGCAGACCGTCAAAGCGGAAAGTGAGCTGACCCTCATCGGTGTTGATGCGGCTTCTGAGAAAATTGGCCGCGACTTTTCCGATTAATTTATTGCTTCTGCTGATCGGTGCCATGATCACTCCTTGGCGGCTGCGAAATAGCTGTTGATGACGTAGGGGAACCCGTCAGAAAGAGAAATCAGAAGGCCGATGGACTTCAGACGATTGACAAGCAGTGTCTGGTTGTCTTCAAACTGTTTATCCTCGGTGCCTCGCTGCTGCTGAATGCCGGCCTCGCGGGCCTCAACAGGACCGATGACAATGCCGAATTTCTGATAGGCCTTGGCAAGGAAATCGGTGAGCGGCATCCGCTCTTTGTCAACCAGGATCATGACGAGAGACTTCAGAAAGCTGTCGGACGGCGCGTAGCGATAGGCATTGCTGTAAAGCGTTGTCGCGAGCTCAATGTTCTTCGCGAAGATGCCATGGACTTTCCCCACGTGCTTTTTATGCTTTGCGAGAACATCTTTCCGGAACTGGTCCTTAAACTTATTCTCTGAAAGGTCTTTTAACTCTTCATCGAAATATTTGCCGTTGATACGGAACTCGTCTTTGGCCAGGTCCTTAAAGCGATCTTCATCGTAAGTTTCGGCGTTAAAGCTGAAAACGTCATTTTTAATCTCGTTCTCCCGGGTCTTCAGATAATTTCTGAGGGCTGCCTCACTTTGTTTATCGTTCTCGATATAGTTTTCTTTCGAGATTCTGCGGATTTCTGTCGACTTCTTCTGAAGCATCTCGCAGAGGATATAGCGGCTGTCCTCTGGCTTCTCAAGCGCCCAGCTGCCGCGGTCCAGAATCCAGCGGATCAGGTGGAGCCCGATAGCGTCCCGGAAGTAATGCAGCATATCGGGAGCCGGCATATTGAGACTGAGCACCTGAATCAGGTCATCGCAGAGACTATTGAAGTTTGCGAGGTCACGGGGTGTGAGCTGCTTGTCGTCAGGAAGAGACGAGCCGGATTCTGTGGCGAAATCATCCGGCACTTTGCACGATTCGCCGTAGCTCTGAAGCGCCTTGCAGATCCGGTCATACGGGCTGTCTGAATTAAGGAGCTTTTCCCGAAGGAGCGCTTCAAGCTTTGAGCGGTTATTGGCGTGCGCGAGCATCAGGTACACCAGAATGCCGCCGCGAGCGAAGAAGCGCCTGTCCTGACCTCCTTTCAGTGACATATCTACGTAGAGGCAGTCCTCTCCCCAGGGGAAGACAAAGAGGCTCGTCCAGCGCTTATCGCTTCGGATATTAATCGCTGAGGATCGGAGAAAGCGCACTGTCTGAGCAAAATTCTCAAACGACTTCTTCTCCCCCTCATCGGCAGCGAAGGCTTTTTTCAGATACTCGCAGTTCCAGCCGGAGTCCGCGGCAAAGAGATCTCGGTTCTCCCCGTTCTCCTTAAACAGCTTTTCCCACTCGCCCCAGGGATCGTCCGTTTTTTCGCCGATCGCCTCAATCTGCGGATTGTTGAAGATGAGGGCCCGGAGAACCTTTCTCCTGGGAATCTGGTAAACAAACTTGTTCGGGCTGTATTCCGAGAAAGGCAGATTCTGAATGGCGCAGAGAAACTCGAGCAGAACCATGTTGATGTCCTGATCGTCATGCAGACGGTGCCCCCAGATAAATTCCTCCAGAACGAATTTGCGGGGCGAGGGTGCATTATTATCGTCGTCTTTATTCAGCATAGTGGATCCTGATCGTTTTAAGCTTTCCGCCGGAAGTGAGTTCAAGATTCAGAGAGTCTTCCGAAGTCTCACTATCGGCCTGAAGCCGTTCGTACGCCACAATGAGTTCAGACTTCAGATTCATGAAGTCGCCGATCATTTTTTTGGAGAAGGTCTCAAGGAGCGCGCCGTCAGCCGCGGCGGCGAGGCACTCATAGCGGCTCGGTGTGAGCGCGAAACGGACTGAAGCCCCCTCAACCGCGTCATCGAAACAGAAGTCGATGACCGGAGGTTTCAATTCCTCCTCACACTCGGCATCCCATTCAAGGCGGGACCAGTCGTGACGGCCGTTTTCTGCCGTAATTTCAGCCGCGATACTGTTCCCGACGAAGCAGTTCGCCGCTGTGCCGTTGGTGGTCACGAAAATCTTGCTTGCTGATGTGAGGGCGCCGCCCGTCATGATCCGATTGAGCCCCTTCACGATTTCAGCTGGCAGCGCCGCTTTTCCCCGGCCGCCTGAATTGATTTTCTTCAGCAGGCTGAAATACTCCCTCGCGTGCTTCAGTGAGGTGAGTTTCCAGCTGCTGGGGTAGGTGTCATCCTTGTCGTCAAGAAGAAAGAAAAGCTTTCGGCGGTTTTTCTCAGCTGCTTCGTTATATTCCTGGAGCCGGGTTTCGGCTTCATCCTCGTCGAAATCCACGTCGGAACGTCCAATTCCGGCAACCCCTTCGCCGGTTCCCGGCAGGTCATCCTTCAGCAACTCATAGAGCGCCGTGAGGTTTTTGCCTTTGTCGGGAGAGCCGCTGTTCTCCATCAGGCCGCCCGTCAGCAGGAACCGATCCCACAGCCGGTCACCCGATACGCCGCACTCGTACTGGGACAGCACCGAGAAAATCGCTTTCTTCCGCCTTTCCTGTTCCCGGAAATTGTTTCCGAGAATGTTGCTGAAGAAATCCATATCGAGATCGTTCTTCGGATCCGCCGCATACCGGGCCCGGGCGCAGTTATCAGAAGGCACGCCTTTCTTCCGGCTCTGCGAGTGGTTGCAGCCTACGAGCGCGTTTGAGACGAGGCTCATCAGGTTCCGGATCGGCAGGTGATTGCCGTCAAGACCGGAAAGCTTGATCAGGCGGGAAATCTTCTGCTCAACATTGGTGAACTCCCCCTTCTCACTGTCCCAAAGCTGAGCCCGGTTCTTCTGAATCTGGCACACCTTGTAGTTATCGCAGGACACACAGTTCCGCCACGCGTCGTGGCTGCAGAACTGCCGCACGATTTCGTCGAAATTCCGGTGCTGAGGAAGACGGGAAAGGTCGAAGACCTTGATCTGAGGGGTGCCTTGGAGATCCACTTCGCCTTTCTGGCTGAAGAATGTATCTTCGAGACGATCCGCCATGCTGACACAAGGGTCAAGTCCGCTGTCCCGCAGCCGCTTCAGCAGCTGACCGTGGTTGCAGCAGATGACCACGGAACACGTTTCGTCACTGAGAGAACGAAGAAGCAGGTCAAAGATGGTTTCACCGGTCTCCGGGAGAATGACCACCGACTCGTACTCTTTTGTGCTCAGATCCTGAATGAAGTAGATCGTACGGGGGTGACCGCCGGCTGTGGTGATCTCCAGGTGGAGATTCGGTTCTTTGTCACGGGATGAATCCCAGACCTTCGGGTCGCCTCCGAGATTCTTCCAGACATGACGGCCGTGGTACGTCTTGCCGTCGCCCGCGACCCCGGTGATCAGAACGGAGCAGGGGCCGTCAGAGCGGAGAGCCTTTTCGATTTCGTCGACATAGGGCGCCGGCAGGTTAATGGAGGGAACGCCGAGCAATCGGGTCTGGCGTTCGACTTTCTCGTCGACAAGGCACTGACCGCTTGCCAGAGGGGCAAACTTTGAGATGAGTTTGACAAAGTTTTCCGCGGTCTTACAGCCTTCGGGTTTATCCATTTGGTCGTCTCTCAGTAAATACTGCCTGGTATTGTATGAGGGTAGGTTTATTTAGTACAGATGTTGCAGGCGCCGTTTCCTTCGTCATCCCCGTAAATATCGTCCATATCGAGCTCGCGCTCGAGTCCGGCACGCAGCGGATTCGCTGGGCGGAGGGCCAATTCGCGGGCCTTTCGCAGCTCAAAGTCGAATTTGATCTGCTTGATCCGTTCGGGCTTGCTGAGATCAGCGAGCGACTCGCCCTGACTCCAGGTGAAGGGGGAACCGGAAGCGGTCGCCTCTTTCTCGTACTCCATCGCTTCCTTGAATTTGTCGGGGTGACGCTCAAGGAGGTGCACCCACTCGATCTTCTGCTGGAAGAAGCAGAAGGTGCAGCCCGAGCGGGAACGCCATTCGTAATACTTGGGGAGTCCGATGCCGGAGGATTCCAGGATGTCGTAAACCCCCTGCTTATCAATCCCCGCCTCTCGGAGCGGGAAAATGACGTGCATATTGGGGTCTGAATCGACAAGCCCCGTGCGGTGAGGCTCATCGGCGCGGATCGCGACATAGCTGTAGACCTGATCACCCGCCTCAAGCATCGGCTTGATCCATTCCTTAAACGGGTAGAGCTTCATCATCCTCGTGCACCAGCGCGTCTGGGGCGAGGGGAGGAAGTTATGGAAGACCTTCAGCCAGTAGTCGAAGTCCTTATGCGGGTTCAGCACCTTGATCGGCTTCCCGAGGAACCCTTCCAGATTCCCGAGAAACTCATACACCTCAGGGAGCTCTTTACCGGTATCGGTGAAGAAGTATTCGATATCGAGCTCCGGGTGGTTGATGCTCATATAGACCGCTAGAGCCGCCGAATCCTTGCCGCCTGAAATTCCCAGTACATGACGATCAGCCATTCTTCCTCCTCTTCAGCAGCTCCATGCTGAGTTCAATCAGAGCCGCGAGCTTCACGTCGTCAGGAACGTCTTCGCTGATGCCGGTGAGCTTTGACTTGTATTCAGAAACCTCGGGCGATGCCTGAAGCGGAAGGTCAACAACGGCCTCGCCGTGATCCTCAGTGCCGCCCACCACAAAGCTGATGAGGCGCCGTCCGCCTTCCATGTCCTTCAGGACCGCAAGGCTTTCCTGGTGTCTGAAACTTAACCCCCACTCAGCTATTTTATTCCGAGCGGCCTCAATGTCGTGGTCGGTCCATTGCCCCTTCATCTTTCCGACGCAGAGCGAGATGATGCCTTCGATCGAGGCGTCGGACTCGTTCAGCGCCGCGATACGGGCGACGAAGGCGTTGATGCTCGACCACCCGGCCTTCGACTGAATCGTTTTCGCGCGGGCGTGCAGCGTCTCGAGATTCCCGTCGGAATCGAGCGCCTTGTAGAGGAACGCGCGCATGCTCGCGAGCATGTCAGGCATGAAGGAGCGGATCTCGGTCAGCGCCTGGATCGTGTCATGGACGAGTGTCTTCACGTCCTCCGTCCCGAACACCGACGCGAGGTCCTCATAAATCAGTTTGATCGGGTCTGCGGCCTTGATCACGACGTTACGGAACGCGATCGTCTTCGGTGAGAACCGGCGGTCGTTCGTCGTCAGCGCCCACTTCGGGCACGTGAGCACGATGCGGACAATGGCGCGTGAAACGGAGAGCGCGGAGTTTTCCACGTTCCGCTCACCAATCGCGGTGAGCGACTCCTGAAGGCCCTTCAACAGGTCCTGCTGATCCATCGAGTTCTCGATGAATTTGAGGCTGATCCGCTTCGGATCCACGACGAAGAGCTCCACCCAGTCCTTATTCAGTTCCGGCTGGAACATCCCATCCGTGTAGATCGCGATGTTGTTCCGCTTCGCGAAGATAAAGGCGAGCGCGAGGATCGGCATCACGCCCTGCTTGAGGCCGAACGGCGCCTCAGCCCAGTGGGCGTAGAGGTCGAGAATCCGGGTTTCAGGCTGGGATCGGACGAACGCCTCTGTGTCGCTCCAGATACCGTAGAGACTGCTCTCGGGGTCGGGATCCGTGAAGCCGTAAGCGCCGGTTTCGAGCTTCCGGTGAATGCCGGTCTGCTGAAGGAGCGTCACGTAGAGCATCGCCTGAGGCGGGAACTGCGTGATTCCGAGGCGCTCTTCGCCAGAAGCTTCTGCCATCGCGAAAAGGAGCTGCTTACGGGCGGACGTGATGTTGGAGGAGAGCGTATCGCGGTTCACGAGCTCGTTCTTAATCACCGGCGCCTTATTGAAAACCTGCTCGCACGTGGCGGAAACGAGGGTATTCAGCTGGAGCTGATTCGTGACAGCGTGCTTCACGCCATCCTTATCCAGCCAGTCCGCGTTATTAAAGGCGTCCTCAAGAAGCTCCGTCAGCTCGTTTGTCACGAAGGAGAGGCGGGACTTCAGCTCACGCTTCGCGGTCGGGTCACCCTCAAGCCGCGGATCCTTCATCACCTGCTTCAGCCCTTCGAGGTCCTTCGCGAGGTCACGGATGCGGTTGCTTTGGTGCGCGACACCGATAAAGGTGAGGCTATCCATCGAGAGCTTTGGGATCGACTCGGTGACGAACGCCCGCAGCTCATCCTCGGTTTCACTGCGGCCGGGGATGCAGAGGAGCAGCTGCCCCTCGGTGCCGCCCCGCTTCAGGAGTTCCTCCAGGTGGTCCGGCGTCGCGATCACCTTATCGAACCACCGCAGCGTCCCGGTCTCGAGATAGTGGCGGCGCGCGATAACGGGGTTCAGCTTCAGGCTGCTATTGATGATCGCGGGCGTGATCGCGTCGATATTCGCGACCGCCTTCCCGAGTTCCTCTTCAATATTGAAGTCACTGCCTTCGAAGAGCGAATAGGCGTTCAGGAAGTGGCGGAGGATCAGGATCTTCTTATCCACGAGCTCATCGAGGCACGCCTGGGCGCGCTCAATGGTCACCGCGTTCGCCGCAGCGACAATGCCGACCGTCGCTTCAAGCCCCGAGCCCCGCTTAAAGAGGTCAAGGAGCGCCACAGTCTTCACGATGCGGACAAGCTCTTCATCCTGCGTGCGCTCGGCGCGCTCCACACAGTCACTCGCGAGTGTCCAGCGGTGGCTGTCCGCGGGCGAGGAAAGAATCGCCTGCTCAAAGTTCGCTTCGAGATAATCCCAGAGGTCGCACGGCGAATACATCCGGGCGGTCTTCTCAAGCGGCTCGGAAGCAAGGAAATTCGTGAAGCTCAGCGGCTCGACTGATGTGAGGAAGTTGAAGACCGAGCGGTTATTCTGAAGGAACGGACGGCGGGAAAGCGGTCCAAGGAGCGACGCCGCAACCGGGTTCAGAGGCCAGACCTTGAGAAGCGTCTCACGGACCGCCGGCTTATCCACCGGGCAGTTCTTCGCGAGTTCATTCACAACGAGATCAACGCACGCCTCAAGCCCCTCGATTTCCGGGCGCTCCGCGCTGACGATCGAGCGGCAGAGGAGCTGCAGGATTTCGTCCGGCCCCGCGAGGAGCGGAATATCGACAAAACGCCCCTGCACCTTCGCCCACTCATCGCGCTCGAGTTTCGAGAGATCCGCCGCGTAGGCGCTGAACGCCTGATGCAGGATGCCGAGCACGATGATCCGGCTGTCGCTCCGGTTCATTGCTTCGGCGAGTTCCTGAAGGAAGTAGCAGTTGTCGGAGTTGCCGTTTTCGAGATACTTGCCCAGCTCATCAATGATGAGCAGCACGCCGTCCCCGGTCTTCGTGCCGGCGACGAGGGCGTCGATCGCGGTTCGGACGTCCTCTCCCTCGGCATGGATGGCCTTCAGGAAGTCATCCGCGAGCGACGCGCGGTGACCGAGAAGTGACACAAAGCGCCAGGGCTTCTCTTTCCCAAAGGCGGCGAGCCCGGACTCAGCGGCTTCAGGCGCGGCTTTGAGAATCGAGAGCGCCTCAGCTCGCACGGGATCCGACCCCGTGAGGAGGCTGCTGAAGAAGAGGGCGAGCGAGGATTTGCCGCTGCCGTAGGGACCCGTCAGCGTGAACGCCCGCTGGGTCGACTTCTGATAGAAGTCCGCGATGGTGTTGACGGCGTTGAGGCCTGAAGTCTGCAGGACGAACCCCGAGAGCGCCTCGGGCGAATTGTAGTCCGCGTCAATCTTCGTCGA
>ERZ772901.865-NODE-865-length-27018-cov-4.663984_pt1 | contig 27018 bp, 24 predicted proteins | sample MGYA00512123_ERZ772901 | MGnify/ENA primary metagenome ERZ772901 (study PRJEB29015, sample SAMEA2737711) | human gut metagenome | biome: human gut; feature: human-associated habitat; material: faeces | place: China | collected 2012 ...
TAAATAACAATAATATTGGAGATATATCATTATTAATGAATTTAGAAAATTTAACTAAATTGAGTGTTGAAAACCAAGTTGTATATTTACCAGTTTTAAAATATAGCCAAAGAACTTTTAATATAGAAAATACGGTAATGAATATAGATAGTTCCTTGGTAGAACCTACTTTAATTTATGGAAATGGATATATAAATGGAGAATTAATTACTTGGAAAAATATAGATGAAAATACTGAAAGTTTAGAGTTTGAATTTAGTGATTTTATACAAACTGAATCAGGATTTTTAGGCATATTCTCTGGAAAAGTTATTCAGCCATTAGAAGTTGAATTGTTTTCTGATGAGGGATATTTAAATATAAGTTTATCTACTAACCAAATAAAGTTTGAGAATTTTACAGGATTAGAAGATGTTGAAATTATAAAAGCTATAGAAATGAATGTTGATAGTGATAAGGCATATAATATATCAGCTTCTATCCCAAGCAGGATTAGAAATGTAGATGGCGATAAAGAATTAAACCCAGAGGTGTTGAGTATTAAAGAAAGTAATGCACCAGATTATATATCTTTTGTTAATCTTAATGACTCTGTGTTATTAATGGAGAATGTAGCATCAGGGGTAAATACTCATACATTTGATTTTAAATTAAATAAAGATAATAAATTAAAATTTAAGAGTTCATCTTCTTGTCTTAATGATACTCTTAATAAATATAAATCACACTTAAACTTTATAAATTCTCATAACAAAGCTATTAAAGCTAAAAATGACTTTATTAAACTAAGTGATGAAGAAATATCTTCATATTCCATGCTAAGTTATAATGAAAAAATTTCACTTCTTAACAATACGAACTATTCTTTAGAAGATCGAATTCATATTTTTTTAGGAAGTGATTTAGAAAATTTCAGCTCAGTTTATTATAATATATCAACAAAAGAAAAAGTTAGTATTAATGAAAATAAAGAATTTAAACCTGCAAGCACTTATAAGCTTGGATTAAATGCCTTAATATATAATTTATCTTTAAATGGTAAATTAAATCTTAATGATACTATAACTTTCGAAAATTGTGATTATGAAGATGGTACTGGTTTACTTTGTTCTAAGTCTTCAATTGGAACATATACAATTCAAGAATTACTTGATTTATCAATTATATATTCTGATAATATAGCATCAAATATGCTTACAAGATATTTAGGTGGACGTGATGAAGTAAAAAAAGAACTTTATTCATTATTAAATATAAATTATCCATATTCTAAAAGTACTATAACTGCTGATATTGAATATAAAATTTTAATGTATATTTATGATAATAAAAATTTACCTGAATTTAATCATCTAATAGAAGTTTTAACTAAAACTGAATTTCATGATAGACTTGATAAATATATTCCACAAGAAATAGTTGCTCATAAAATAGGTAGTAATGAATCTTACATCCATGATGTAGGAATAATTTTTAGTGATAGTCCTTATATTTTAGTTATTTATACAAATGGACTAGCCTATCCAGATGAAAAAATAGCTCAAATTTCAAAAGCTATTTATAATAATTATAATTAAATTTACAAACTAATTCGAAAATCATCTATTAATAAGGAATTATTTATTGTATAATTTTTCTATATAAACTATAAATTAACTTTAATTGAGGTGATATACAATGAGTAACAAAAAGAAAAAGAAACTTTCTGTAGCAGAACAAAAAGCCGAAAAATATATATACTACGGTACTATAATTGGCTTAATTTTAGGAGTTATCTTAGGCTTTATTAGATTTATTTTAACAGACAATATGTTTTGGATTGCACTATCTCCATTAATTCTTTTATTTGTTGGATTAGGAATAGGAGCTATCTTAGGCAAAAACAAAAACTTAAACACTAATAAAAAAGTGGTAAAAAAACAATCTCATAAAAATAAATAGGGTATAGTCCTTTTAGTGTTGAATAACTCTAAAAGGCATGTCCTTATTTATTTTTATTATTTTATAATTTACTTATCTTTTATATCTTCACTATTATTTTCTTCTTTATAAATACTTTTGCTTATTATTCCTTCATTAATAAATTTACTTTCTTTTTTCTCATTAATATTCTTAAGTCCTTTAAACTTTAACATTACTGTATCATATCCACCACACAATATTAAAACTACTACTAATGCATTAATGAATAATCTATAATAACATTCAACATTATTCCACACACATCCTGTTGCAACTCTTTCTATTGATAAATGAGCTATTGCTAATATTAATGTGTATATTTTAGTTGGTATCTTTTTAATAAGTGGAAAATCCTTAGTTATAAATACTATTAATTCTACTGCTATTAATGTTCCTGTAAATGAAGCTAAAAAGTCAGTAGTTAGAAAATCAGTTATCTCCATTTTATTAACCCCCTCCTTTCCCCAATCCCCTACTAAATAATAAATGCAACTAATATTATTTATGTTACTTAAATTTTGTTTGATTTATTTTCAAAAAATATCATCTGACCTTTAAATCAGATGATATTTTTACTTTATTTTATATTTTACCTTTAGATATCAAATCTTTTATTATATTCTTTGGCTTAAATCCAGTTAAACGATGTATAAATTGTCCATCCTTTAATAAAACTAATGTTGGAATAGATTTAATATTAAAATAACTTGTTAAGAATTTAGAATTATCTACATTAATTTTTACAATTTTAATATTTCCCTCTTCATTATTAATTTCTTCTAATAATGGAGAAAGCATTTTACATGGTCCACACCATTCTGCATAAAAATCCACTAAAACTAAACCATCTTTCACTTCATTTATAAAATTTGATTCATCTATAACTTTCATTTTTATTCACCTCTATTCTGGATTTACTATTTATCCTTAATTAATTATATTCATTTAATCAATTAATGTTAATTAAGTTATTTTTATGAACTAATACTATTAAAAATTAAAGCAATACTAAAAAGTACTGCTTTAATTTTTTATCACTTATATAGTTTTAATCCATTCACATGCTAATTTAAACCAACTAGCTACATGAGTATTTATATGTTCACTTGCATCTTTCCTTGCTGTAACTTCTTCACATAATCCTAACCCATGTACACCATTTGGATAAATGTGCAATTCAAACTCAATCTTATTTGCAGCTAAAGCATTTGAAAATAACAATGAATTTTGAACTGGAACTGTTCCATCATCAAAAGTATGCCATAAGAATGTCTTTGGCGTTTTATTAGATACTAACTTTTCTAAAGAAAGCTCTTCCCTTCTTATTTCACCTTCCTTTTCCCCTAATAAATTATCAAATGATCCTCTATGTGCAAATTCTCTACTTGATATAACAGGATAACATAATATCATTGCATTTGGCTTAATTTCATTATTTTTTAATTCTAGTGATTCTTTAATTATTTCATTATCCCATAATACACCTAAACTTCCTGCTAAGTGACCACCAGCAGAAAAACCACAAACTATAACCCTTTTAGTATCAACATTCCACTCCTCTTCTTTTTCACGCACATATCTAACTGTTTCAGCTAACTCCAATAATGATGCTGGATACCTTACTGGTGCTATACTATATCTTATCACTATAGCATTAAATCCTTGTGCCACAAACTTTAATGCTATTGGCTCTGCTTCCCTATCAGATGTAAATTCATATCCACCACCTGGACAAATTATAATTGTTTCTCTTTTTTTATTTAAATTTATTTCTTTACTATTTGCAGGTATATATGCACTTATAACTGCATCACTATTTTTTAACCTTTTACTAATATCTCTTATTTTTAATTTCTCATATATCATTTCTCTACTCCTTAAATACACCTTTTAATATATATTTTATTTTAATTACTTTATATATACAATATAAAATATTAGTTCAAAATTACCTTGATTTATTAGAATTTAATAAACTACCCTATTTTTCCCCGAATTTTTAGCCTCATATAATGATTTATCTGCTAATGATATATTTTCCTCTAATGTCATCTTGTTAAGATTAAAATTTTTAACTCCAATACTACTAGTAACTTTAATCAATTTATTATTTACATTAATATTTAACTCTTCAATATTGCGCCTTATTCTTTCAATTATATCTTTATAATTATTAATTTCATCTTTAATTATTGCAATAAACTCTTCACCGCCATATCTTCCAAGTATATCTTCATTACTAATTGATTTTCTTATGACATTAGATACTTCCTTTAATACTTTATCACCTGCAATATGACCATAAATATCATTTACTTTTTTAAAATTATCTATATCAATCATAGCAATATAATATTTTTCTTTATTAAAATCTAAATTTTGTTTTAATAAATTTATATTTTCTATTACCTTACCTCTATTAAAAATCCCTGTTAATGAATCATAATTTGAGTTATATTTTAATTTTTTATATAAAAAATAATTTTCTAAAGCAATTGCAATATATGTTGATAACATTTTTAATGTTGTTAAGTCTTTTAAATCATATGAATTTTTTTCATAACATTGAAGCGATAACGCACCTTTAACCTTATCCTTTATTATCATTGGTACAACCATTAATGAATTAGCTTTATTTTTCTTTAAATTAATTTCCCCTAAATATTTATCATAATTTTTAATATATTTATATCCATCTTTCTTTATATCATTAATAATTAAATCTTTCTTATGCTTAATACTATAAATAACAAATTTATTTTCATATAGATTTACATTATCCAAATCAATTATTTTACCCTCTTTAATTACACCCTGATATTGAAATGCTTCTCTTTTTTCATTATAAGTTAATATTTCTATAGAATCACACCTTATAACTCTCATTATTTCTTTAGAAATAACATTAAAAATATTATCTTCATTAAGGTTTAACATTATTTTTTGTCCTATCTCATATATAAGCTTATTTTGCTCATATAACACCTTATAGTTTTTATTAGCATCTAAAATATTTAAATTTACTTTTAATTGTTTAATTTGTTCTAATACTTCTATTGCTTCCTTATACCTTTCAATAGATATATATATACTTGCTAACTTTTTTTTAAGTATTATTAATAATTCTAAATCATTAAGCTCTTCTGCTAATTTTATTCCCTTAATTATTAATTGAATAGATTCCAAATATTTACGTTTTATATCTTCATTTTCCATACCCTTAGAAATAATATATGATTGATTACTTTTTAACCTTTTAAACTTATTTTTTAAATCACTATATTTTGTAATCATATATTTAATACCTCATTATTATCTAGTGAACTACTACTTATTTATTGCTACTTTCTTAATATCAATATATCAATCATATTATACCATATATATCTATTTAATAAATTTATTTACATAATAATTAAAAGGATGTCGCATTAAGACTAAATACAAACAATATATTGTGTATAAAAGTTTTAGTACGACATTTCCTTAATCAATTATATTGTCATTAATGATTATTTACTAATATTACTTATATTTCTATTTCATTTTCATCTAATTTTCCTTCATCACTAGTTAACATTTCTATAGGTAATGTTGATTTAAAAATTACTTCTTCCTTTACAACCTCAAATAATACTAATGATGGATATGATATTTCTAATAAATATTACAATAACATATAAATCAATCTATTCCTCATAAATTTTTATTTATATTATTAATTCTATTCAAAGTATAAATATTTATAATACAAATAAAATAAAATTAAATTTACCTTATTTTAAATCAAATATGATATAATTAATATTATTTATATAAATTAAACTAACGACGAGGTACTATTAATGAAAAATTTGAAAATTTATTTTACATCAGACCTTCATGGATATGTTTATCCAACTGATTATGTAGAAAGAAATGAAAAAAATATTGGTTTGCTTAATATAATTAATCATTTCAATAAAGATGGAAATACATTAATAATTGATGGTGGAGACACTATTCAAGGTTCACCTTTTACAAATTACTTAAGCAATTCAGAATTTGATGTGCATCCATTAGCAACTATTATGAATGCTGGAGGATATGATTTTATAACTCTTGGTAATCATGACTTTAACTATGGAAAGGAATATTTAAAGAAGTACTTAAATAATTTAAATGCTACTTGTCTTTGTGCTAATGTTGTGGATAAAACTAATGAATTACCTATTTTTCCTTACAAGATAAAAACAATGGAAAATGGATTAAAAGTAGGTATAATTGGATTTACTACTGACTTTATAAATAGATGGGAGCGTCCTGAAAATATAAAAGATATAGATATCACTGATACTTTTGACTCAGTAAAGAAATATTATGAAACTGTAAAAGAACAATGTGATATCCTTGTAGGTGTTTACCATGGTGGATTTGAATATGATTTAGAATCTCACAAACAATTAAGCACTACAAAAGAAAATATTGCTTATAAAATATGTAAGGAGTTTGATTTTGATATACTTCTTACAGGTCATCAACACCTTCCAATAGCTAATAAAAATCTTCATGGAACTCACATAGTTCAAACTCCACATAATGGAAGTAAATTCTTAGAATTAAATCTTACTATAAATGATGATTGCAAAGTTGAAATAAATTCATCATTAAAGGATTTAGAATTAAATCCTAATAAAGAAATGTATGATAAATTCTTACCATTAGAAGATAAGATTCAAGAATGGTTAGATACTCCTGTTGGTGTTTTAGATACTAAACTTCAGCCTACAACTCATTTAGATATGGCTTTAAATGGTTCAAATTTAGCTAACTTTATAAATCAAATTCAACTTGAAAGTAGCAATGCAGATATATCTTGTACTACCTTTGCAAATGTAATAAAAGGATTTAGTGAAAATGTTACTGTAAGAGATATTTTATCTACTTATCCATATCCAAATACATTAGCTGTTCTTGAAGTTAATAAAAATATATTAAAATTAGCATTAGAAAGAGCTGCTAGCTACTTTGAAAATAATAATGGAAATGTAACAGTATCTGAAAGATTCTTAAAACCTAAAGTTGAACATTATAATTATGATTACTTCTCAAATATAAACTATACTTTTGACTTAACTAAAGAAGTTGGAAATAGAGTTACTTCTATTAAATTTAATGGTGAAGAATTACCTGAAGATAAAAACTTAACTTTAGTTATGAATAACTATAGAGCTAGTGGTGCTGGTGGTTATGAATGCTATGAAAATTGTAAAGTTGTTAAGGAAATATTAATTGAAATGCCTGAAATAATTATTAATTATTTTAAAAACAATCCTAAAGTTGTTGTAGATACAGCTAGATACTACAAAACTATATCTTAACCAAAATACTGTATTAACTCTTAGTATTTTAAAAAGTTAATATTTTAATATAAAACTTTAAACTCCAACCAATATAAAAAAGTTTGGTTGGGGTTTTTATTATGACTTTGGTTAAGCTAAGTCTTTTTATAAATAAAAAGAGAATCGGACGCCTCCGATTCCCTTAGGTGTAGTCCGCAGACATTCACCGCTATTCGATATATATATTTTACTATATATCATATAAATATGCAATACAATTATGATTTGATATAGTTTTTTAATAAATTTAACTTTGGACGTGTGTTTGTATAGATAATTCTACTATATACATTAGCTGGAACACTTGGTTTAAAGTTATTTAAAATATTTTCAAAATCACTTACAAATTTATTTAACTCAGTTTTGGTAGTATTAATATTCTTTAAAAGATATACTATAAGAATTATATAATCAACAATAATATTTTTTCATATATTAGAAAAAAACTACTACTATTACTTTCTTCTAATATTATATTAATCACATGATTTTTTAATGCCGTTTCTAAAAACATAATTTTAGGATAAAGTAAACTTTTTAAATCCATATCAAATTTGTTTAAAGCTACTATTTCATTAAAGTCTGTATAATTTATTGAATTATTAGGATTTTTTATAAATCTATATCCCTTAAATCCATGATAATATCCTATATTCTTTAATTTCTTTTTTTGAGTACTACCTTGAATTTGAATATTATGAGTATTTCGTAAGTACCTCATTAAGGAATCTATAGTTTTTATATCAGACATAATTTAAATACCTTTCTTTTATATTTTTTTATATTTTTGTTAATTAGATGAAGTTTTTTCTATAGCTTTAATATTTAAATAGGAATTAGTATTAATTTCATTTAAAAATAATATACCTAATTTTAAACGAATATTTCTATCTAGTCTATTCCACTCATATCCTTTAAAAAGATCTTTAAGTAAGAATTCACCACTTTGTAAATTAGTTAATTCATTTAGTGCTTTTTTCATTAAAAGTTTCATATTAAGCCACCTTTTATACATGATTATTAACAATGTTGTTTATAATCATATTTATATTAAATATAAATATATAAATCAAATAAAAGAATTATTAATACAAATTTGATAATAGGCTGATTATTTTATTAAATATTATATTTTATACCTAACTTATATGAATTCATATTTATAACTGCTTTTTAGATATCATATAATTCTACATAAGCACTCTAATAACTTTATTTGATAGCATTTTTAAATTATTATTGTTTTTTACATTTATACTCCTAAAAATATAATTTAAAAAAAGGAGGATTTAAGTTCTAATCCCCCTTTTCTTATATATTAGTATTAAAAATGATTTTCATACTATATATTTTATTTATCCTAACCTCTAGTAAGTTTAGTTCTTATCTTAGTTGAAACTATTTCTACTACTAATACTAAAACTATTAATCCACAAAGAATAGCACCAACTTCATCCCAATTAAATGCATTCATTGCAAATATTAATGGTGCTCCTATTCCCCCTGCACCAACTAATCCTAATACAGATGCATCCTTTATATTTATTTCAAATCTATATATAACTGTAGAAACGAAATCTGTAAATAACTGTGGTAATATTCCATATCTTATTTTTTCAAAAGTACTACATCCTGCAGCATCTAGAGATTCTAATATTTTAGTATCTAAATCTTCTATTGATTCAATAAATAATTTAGATATCATACCTATAGATATTACTGATACTGTAAGAACCCCTGCAAAAGCGCCAGGTCCAGTTACACGAATAAACATTAATCCATAAACGAATGCTGGGAATGTTCTAAGTGCTGCTATAATAAATAATCCTATAACACTTATCCACTTAGGCATTATGTTAGTAGAAGATAAAAATGCTAACGGAACTGCTAATACTGCTCCAATTAAAGTACCTATTAAAGCTATACAAATAGTTTCTAATAATAATGCCGGAACTTCAGTTAATAGCATTTTTACATCAGGATGTATAATTCCTGATAATACATTCTTTGCAATATCAACTCCATTTGATTTAATTCCACTAAAATTAATTCCCTTTGAAGCCCATACTATTAAAAGTAATATAAATAATACAGTTAGGGATTTACTTATCCATGTATTTGGTTGTTTTTCTAATTGTTTTTTTATTGATATTTCCATACTACCCTAACCTTTCTCTTATATATTTACTTCCATTTTCTATAATTAAGACTGTGATGAATAGCATAACAAGAATCATACCAACTCTATCATACTCTCTCCAACCAATCTTTTCATTTAATATAAGACCTATACCACCAGCTCCTACATATCCAAGTATTGCTGCTGCTCTTACATTTATCTCTAAGCTATAAAGACAAATTGATAAATATGAAGGCATTATTTGTGGCATTATTGCTCCAACAAAGGCCTTTACTCTTGTAGCTCCAACAGCTTCCATAGCTTCAAAAGACCCCATATCAACAGTTTCAATTTTTTCATATAACATTTTAGCTACTATACCAAAAGTAAATATTGATATTGCCACAGTTCCTGCAAAAGTACCTAATCCAAAAATATAAGTTGATATTAAGGCAATAATTAATGTTGGTAATGTTCTTGTAATACTCATTATAACTCTAACTAAATTTAAAACAACCTTAGATTTATTAATATTAACAGAGCATAACATAGCAAAAGGAATTGCTATAAAGCTTCCAATTAAAGAACCCAAAACAGATATTTTTACAGTTTCTATAAGTGGTGCAACAACTGTTTTCATATAGTTTAAATCAGGTGGAAACATATCCTTTAATATTACAAAGAACTGATTTCCTCTCTTCATTATTGTTTCAAAATTAAATCCTGTTACATTTCCTGCAACTATTAAAGCTAATATCAATCCAATTATTACAAAAGGTGTAACTGAAGTTTTAGGTTGAATTTCTTTACCATTATTTAAAACTATCTTTTCAGGCTTAAATATATTTTTTATTGTTCCTAACATAATTAAGCCCCCATTACTTCATCAGCAGCTAATTCACGGCCATATATTTGCTTTAATACTTCACTATCTACTTTTGTAGCTGGTCCATCATATACTATTTCTCCTGCCTTTATTCCAATAACTCTATCAGCATATTTTAATGCTAAATCTACATGATGAATATTAATTAATACTGACATATTTAATTCTTTATTAATCTTTTTGAAATCATCCATAACTTGCTTTGCTGTTATTGGATCAAGTGCTGCAACAGGTTCATCTGCAAGAATTATTTCTGGTTTTTGTGCTAATGTTCTAGCTAAAGCAACTCTTTGTTGTTGGCCTCCAGAAAGTTGATCTGCTCTAACATAAGCTTTATCCAATATTCCTACCTTATCTAATGCTTCTAATGCTATAACTTTATCTTCTTTAGAATATAATCCTATTATAGATTTCCATAATGGCATATCTGGTACTCTTGAAGTTAATACATTATTTATTACTGTAGTTCTAGTTACTAGATTAAAAGATTGGAATACCATTCCTACCTTACGCCTAAACTTTCTTAAATCTTTTCCTGATAAATCATTTACTTCTTGTCCATTTACAGTTAATGATCCTTCACTAATATCATGCATCCTATTAATAGTTCTTAATAATGTAGATTTACCAGCTCCTGATAAACCTATTATTGCTACAAACTCACCTTGCTTTATTTCAAGTGATACATTTTTTAGTGCATGTAATCCATTTGAATAAACCTTATTTACATTATCAAACTTAATCACAAGTTTCCCTCACATTCTAACTTTATCTTTTTTATGAATATTTTGTATATTTGACCTTTATATGCAAAAGGAGTCCATGCCTAACATGAACTCATCTTTATAACTAATAAAATAAAAAATATTTTATTTTAAAATTATTGCATAGACTTAATTAATTCTTGTGCTTTTCTTTCTGCATCATAATCAGAATTGTTTCCAATTTCATATCCCTTATGACTATATATTGAAATAATTTTTAGTCCTTCTTCTGTATTTCCTATGTTAATGAAAGCTTGTTGTATAGCTTTCTTTAATTCAGGAGTCATTGATGAATCTTTAGTAACAGATATTGTATCATTATAAACACCGTCTGTTACACCAATAACATTTGTTTCATCCCATATAGAAGCTGTTCTTCCAAAATTAGAATTCCATTGTTCAGCATAGTCTAAACGAGCATCAGCATAAGTTACCATTACATCGATTTGACCACTTGCTAATTGAGATAATGATGTTGCATAGTTATCTAAAGCAACTTTGTTCTTAAGGTCTGTTATTGATATTCCGAAGTTTTCTTTTAACCAAAGGCTTGGATAAATATATCCTGCTGGTGAAGTTGTGTTTGATGAAATTCCCCATGTAGCATTTTGAATATCTTCTAAAGTTAACTTTTCACCATTATTAATTTTTGCAGCTAACTCTTGCCCTTTTTCACTTGGACCAGCAATTATTAATGATCTGTAGTATTTAACTTTCTTATCTGTATTTTCTGTTGGAGAAGTATTCCAATCAGCAGGATTTTCTGAATCATGATTTAATCCAAATCTAGTTGCTGTTAATGCAACATCTACACCATCATCATATAATACGTAAGTTCCTCCTGGAATAAATCCAACTTGAGCTGTTCCTGAAGATAATGCTTCACCAACTGCTTCAAAACTTGTACCAACTTCAATTTTTACTTTTTCAAAATCATATCCTAATTTTGATAATTCCGCCTTTAACATTTCTGATAATGGCTTAGTTGCTTCTAAGATCTCTGCTGGATCTCTTGATGGTACAAAGTATACAACTAATTCATCATTAGATGCTGATTTTGAACCGCATCCAACTAACATTGACATACTTAGTACTAAAACTGAAAGTAATGCTAAAAATTTTTTCATTTGTCCTCTCCATCCTTAAATTTTTTATCCTATTTTTCACTTATGTATTATAACATAATATTCAACATTTTTATATATTTTTTTTGATTTTTTTCATATTTGTGTATACTTTTTATTTAATTGTATATATTATATTTTTCCCATACATCCGCTTGAAACTTTTTATTTCCGTTACTGTTCACTATTTTTCGTAACAATCCACTGCAAACAATGGCTCTCCTGCTTTCACCTCACCCTCGGCAAGCAGTCTCACTTTCTGGTTTTCTTTCAGATCTGTGCAAAGAACCGGCGAGCAAAGAGACGGTGCATGCTCTGTCAGATATGAGACATCTATTTTCATCAACAGATCTCCTTTTTTCACACTCTGACCATTTTCAACAAACACTTCAAATCCCTGTCCATTCAGTGCAACCGTATCGATTCCGATATGCAAAAGCATCTCAAGACCTGAGTCCGTCTGGAATCCAAGCGCATGTTTTGTTTCAAATACAAATGCAACCACACCATCTTCCGGCGCCATGATTTCTGCCTCTGTCGGGGTCACACCTGCACCGTCTCCCATCATCTTTCCTGCAAATCCTTCGTCCGGTATCTCTGCTACTTCCACCGCTTTCCCGGTAATCGGACTTGATATGATGATTGTCTCTGTCACTTTTCCTTCGTCTTTGACTGTTTTCTCTGTCACAGCGTTCTCCTCGGAAGAAGGTCTCTCAATCACCTCTTCTGTCTCTTCCAAGCTATCATCCGCTGTTTCCAGATAATCTTCCAGATTCGCCTTGATCACAGTCACCTGTGGTCCATAAATGATCTGCACTCCCTGACCTTTTTTTACGATTCCTCTGGAACCACTCTGTTTTAAAATATCCTCATTTACTTTTCCTGCATCTTCGACTGTAATACGAAGTCTTGTCGCACAGCAATCCACATCACTGATATTAGCCTTTCCACCAAGTCCCTTTGTGATAAGTGCACTCACCGGATCCATATGTGCCTCATTTGATGTCGTCTGATTCCCTTCTTTTCTTGCATTTACATCTGCTTTTGTGTACAGTTTTGTCTCTGCATCGTCATCTTCACGTCCCGGTGTCTTAAAGTTGAACTTCTTGATCATAAACGTGAAAATCGCATAGTATAAAATAAAGTAAATAATTCCAACCGGAATGACTCTCATCCAGCTTGTCTTTTCATTTCCCTGTAAAATTCCAAACAGGAAGAAATCAAGGAATCCTCCTGAAAATGTAAGTCCTACCGCGATATTCAGCATATGCGCCACCATATACGCAGAACCTGCCAGGATGACCTGAACAACGAACAACGCCGGCGCCACGAATAAGAATGAAAATTCCAACGGCTCTGTGATACCCGTCAGCATACATGCCAATGCTGCTGAGAGCAGTAATCCGCCTGCTGCTTTTCTTTTTTCCGGTTTTGCACAGCGGTACATCGCAAGCGCAGCGCCCGGAAGTCCAAAGATCATAAATATAAATTCACCTGAGAAATATCTAGTTGCATCTGCACTGAAGTGTGCGATATTCGCCGAATCCGCCAATTGGGCAAAGAAGATATTCTGACCTCCCTGCACAACCTGTCCAGCCACTTCCATACTTCCGCCGACACCTGTCTGCCAAAACGGCATATAAAACACATGATGCAGTCCAAACGGAATCAAGGCACGCTTAATAATACCAAAAATCAAAGTTCCCGCATATCCGCTTCCTGTAACCAGCCCTCCAAGCGCATAGATGCCATTCTGAACCGGCGGCCACACAAAATACATACCAATTCCAACAAACATATATACAATTGTAGAGATAATCGGAACAAATCTAGAACCTCCAAAAAATGACAATGCATTCGGAAGTGCGATTTTGTGGAAACGGTTATGGAGCGCCGCAACACCAAGTCCGACAATGATACCCCCAAATACACCCATCTGAAGAGACTGTATTCCACATACAGATGCGATTGTTCCTTCCAGCACATCTTTGGCAATCTGCCCATCCGCTGTAATTTCCCCTGTTACTACCAGCATACCATTGATTGCCACATTCATAACAAAATATGCAATTAATGCAGATAATGCCGCAACCTCTTTTTCTTTTTTTGCCATTCCAATTGCAACACCAACCGCAAAAATCAATGGCAGATTATCAAACACCGCACTTCCGACCTTATTCATGATCGTAAGCAGTGCATGGAGCACTGTCTCGTCTCCTAATATTTTCTGAAGTCCGTATGTGGCAATTGTTGTCTCATTTGTAAACGAACTTCCGATTCCAAGCAGCAGACCCGCCACCGGAAGAATTGCAATCGGAAGCATAAAAGATCTTCCGATTCTCTGTAAAATACCAAAAATCTTGTCTTTCACCTTTCTTTTCCTCTTTCTTGTTGACTCGTTTGGCTCTTATGAAGATACTTTGGAGTTTTACATGTATTTATGCAACAAAAAAGCATTAACCTACAAAAACATCCAAAATAACGTTCATGTAAGGTTAATGCCTGCCGTACAGTTACACACCCAATATACCTACATTATAAGTTCTTCATCGGGAAATGTCAATTTATTTTTTCTCACTGCTCCCACTCTGCCCTATAAAAGTTAGCTCGCTTTCTAAAAATTTAATATTTCAAATCCAACACAAAAGGTATATTTCGATTTATACTAGCATACAGGAGGGATTTTATTATGGAAAAGAAACACTTATTTTCACTCAGAAGCTTACCAATCGGAAAGATTTTACTTCTCTTTTTGCTAATTTATATTGCGCTGCTTGCCATTCCATATATTCAACACAAGAATGTCTCTGTATCTTATCAGAAAAAGTTCGCAAAACAGTCATTTTACAGTGATACTGCCGGTACGGAACGGGTTGCATATATCAATGACAACACAGATGCCTTATTGTACCGATTACATATGCTTGACGAGGCAAAAGACGAAATCATCCTCTCTACTTTTGATTTTAATGCGGACAAATCAGGGCAGGATATGATGGCATCTCTGCTGCACGCTGCTGACCGTGGCGTCTCGGTTCGCATTTACAATCCTATAAATCTTTTAAAACCTTGGAACTTACAGGCAAGGACGCATGACAAATACGTCATTGTCGACCAGAAAATGTATCTGCTCGGCGGAAGAAATACGACAAATTTATTTCTCGGCGACTACTCCAGGTCCAAAAATATTGATCGTGAATTATTTGTCTATGAGACGGCAGAAAACGACTCTTCCTCCATCCGCCAGCTCACTGACTATTTTGAATCTGTCTAGGCTCTTTCTGACAGCAAAGAATATACCTGCAAAAAAATGACCAAAAAGATTCAAAGCTGTAAAGCAAAACTAGAAAATCGGTACACTTCTCTAAAAGAAAAATATCCGGACGCTTACAGTACATGGGACTATGAAGCACTCACACTGCAGACAAATAAAGTATCTTTGCTCTCCAATCCAATCAAGTCCGAGAACAAAGAGCCGTGGATGTGGTATTCTCTTCATCAGCTCATGATGCAAGGCGAACAGGCGCGTATCTACACTCCTTATATTATTTGCGGAAAAGAAATGTATCAGGATCTGACAGAACTTCACGAAAAGAACATTCCGGTGGAGATCATCACAAATGATGTGGCAAGCGGCGCAAATCCTTGGGGATGCACAGATTATCTGAACCAGAAAAAAAACATCTGGGAAACCGGCGCCCGCGTCTATGAATTTATGGGAGCTCATTCCTGTCACACAAAAGCTGTTTTGATTGATGACCGCATGAGCATTGTCGGCTCTTATAATATGGATATGCGAAGCACCTATCAGGATACCGAACTGATGCTTGCAGTGGACTGCCCGGAGTTAAATTCCATCATCCAAGCTGAAATGGAACGCGACAAAACATACAGCAAAACAATGGGAAATGACAGTGAATATGATTACGGTGAAAACTATCACTCCAAAGATTTGAGTTTTGGAAAAAAGATCTTCTATGCCATACTGCGTGTGATAACCATTCCACTTCGAAGATTCTTGTAACACACAATGGTTTGTTTTGTTAATGTTGTATAATTTTATTTGTTAAAACATAGACAAACACCTCCTGTTTTTGTCTATATTACCGTTTTTTTACAAGTAGTCTCTATATACTTGACCATTTTTATCCAGTATTATATAGTAAATACAACCCGAACAGGATTGGGCGAAATGACTCAGGAGGTATGTATTTTATGCTGTTTACAAAAGAATGTGATTATGCGATCCGAATTATGAGAGCGCTCTCAGACGGAGAACTTGTCAGTGTCTCCAATATCTGTGCAGCAGAGCAGCTTCCTTCTGCAATGACATACAAAATTACCAGAAAACTGGAAAAACAGGGTCTTTTAAAAAGTTGCCGCGGCACAAATGGCGGATATTGTCTGAACCGGACATTATCTGAGATTTCTCTCTATGACATCTGCGCCGCCGTAGACCCTGACATTCTGCTTTTAGAGTGTATGAAAGACGGCTATCACTGTTCTATGAACAATCAGCAAAAACCATGTCTGGTACATCGGGAATTCTGCCGCCTGCAATCCATGCTTTTGCAGGAGATGCGTCAGAAATCTTTATCTGAATTATTTTTCGGATAATTTGTATACTCGAAAAATGTGCCAGGCATATTTTTCAGGCCTAATCTTTACTATTTTAGTCAAGTTTAAAAGGAGGATTTTATCATGAATCAATGTTATGGATGTACAACTTGCAAAAGCGCCGATAAACCTTTAGAAGGATTTATCCGTTCGCTCCCAGTGGAAACTTCTCATCACCGTGTGGAGGGTCAGAGTACCAAATGTGGCTTTGGTCTTCAAGGTGTCTGTTGCCGTCTCTGCTCTAACGGGCCTTGCCGTATCACTCCGGAGGCTCCAAGAGGTATCTGCGGCGCCAACGCAGACACGATCGTCACCCGAAACTTTTTAAGAGCAGTCGCTTCCGGCAGCGGATGTTATATACATATTGTTGAAAATACCGCATTGAATTTGAAAAAAACAGCTCAGATCCGCGGTGAATTAAAAGGATTGAAATCTTTGGATCATCTTGCTGAATTATTCGGTATCACAGATGAGGATATCTATGTGAAAGCTGAGAAAGTCGCCGACTCCGTTCTTGCTGATTTATATAAGCCTGAATATGTATCCGCTGAATTGATTGAAAAAATCGCATATGCTCCGCGCATCAAGCGCTGGAAAGAACTCGGTATCATGCCAGGCGGTGCAAAAGCAGAAGTTTTCAAAGGTGTGGTTAAATGTTCCACAAACTTAAACTCTGACCCTGTCGATATGCTCACTGACTGTCTAAAACTTGGAATTTCAACAGGCGTATACGGACTGACACTGACCAACCTTCTCAATGACGTACTTCTTGGTCAGCCAGAACTTCGTCTTGCTCCGGTCGGACTTCGTGTCATTGATCCGGATTACATCAATATCATGATCACCGGACATCAGCATACGATTTTTGTCGATCTGCAGGAAAAACTCATCTCCGAAGAGGCAAAAAAGAAAGCTTTGGCAGCCGGTGCAAAAGGGTTCAAGTTGGTTGGATGTACCTGTGTGGGACAGGATCTACAACTCCGTGGCGCTCATTATACAGAAGTATTCGACGGACATGCCGGTAATAACTACACAAGCGAAGCAATTCTCGCAACCGGAGCAATTGATGCAGTTTTGTCCGAATTCAACTGTACACTTCCGGGTATCGAGCCAATCTGTGACGAGCTGAAGATCAAACAGATTTGTCTGGATGATGTAGCGAAAAAAGCAAATGCAGAACTGATGCCATTTGAATTTGAACACCGCGCAGAACAAAGTGATCTCATCATCGATAAAATTGTGGAAGCTTACAAAGAAAGACGAGGATGCGTTCCGCTCAATCTGATGGAAGAGCATGGAAATGACCATACGTTAACCGGTGTAAGCGAAGGCTCCTTAAAATCCTTCCTCGGTGGGAAATGGACTCCTCTCATTGAACTGCTCGCAGCAGGTGAGATTAAGGGAATTGCCGGTGTCGTAGGCTGCTCAAACTTAACAGCCGGCGGACACGATGTCTTAAGCGTGGAACTTACAAAAGAATTGATTTCGCGCGATATTCTTGTTCTGACAGCCGGATGTTCTTCAGGAGGAATCGAAAACTGTGGCCTGATGACACCGGAGGCTGCCGAATTAGCCGGACCTCGCCTGCGTGCAGTCTGTCAGAAACTGAATATTCCGCCTGTTTTGAATTTTGGTCCTTGCCTTGCAATCGGACGTCTTGAAATTGTTGCGACAGAGATTGCCGCAGAACTTGGTGTTGACCTTCCTCAGCTCCCGCTCGTTCTGTCTGCCGCTCAATGGCTTGAAGAGCAGGCACTGGCTGACGGATGTTTCGGATTGGCTCTCGGTCTTCCGCTTCACCTTGGACTTCCTCCATTTGTAACCGGAAGCAAGACTGCCGTGAAGGTTCTGACAGAGGATATGAAAGAACTGACCGGCGGACAGGTGATTATCAACGATGACGCAAAAGCCTCTGCCGATATTTTGGAACAGATCATTTTAGAAAAACGTCAGGGCTTACAGATATAGGAGGTGCTGCTATGTGAAGAATTATGATCAATGCCTCTCTCTGTGACGGCTGTAAAAACTGCACCGTCGCCTGTATGCAGGCACACAGGGATACCCCTGGAACCGTCTATGACTTAGACCTTACGGATATTCACAATGAATCTCGCAATCACATTGAAAAAATGCCGGACGGCAGTTACCGCCCGATTTTCTGCAGACACTGTGATCTACCGGAGTGTGTCATGTCCTGCATGAGCGGCGCCCTCTCCAAAGATCCGGAAACGGGAATTGTCTCTTACGACGAAAAAAAATGCGGCTCTTGCTTTATGTGTGTCATGAACTGTCCTTACGGCGTTTTAAAAGCAGACACCGCAACCCATACAAAAGTCGTCAAATGTGATTTTTGTATGAAGGACGATGCAAAGCCAAACTGCGTGAAATCCTGTCCAAAGAAAGCAATCTATGTTGAGGAGGTGTCTTTATGATTCATGTAATTATCGGAGTCGGCGCTGCCGGTATCACCGCCGCAAAAACAATCCGTGAAAATGACCCGGATGCTGCTATCACAATGATTTCAACGGATGAGCATGTACATTCCCGCTGTATGCTCCACCGCTATCTGAGTCATGAGCGTAATGAGGATACGTTGTCCTTTGTAGAGCCGGACTTTTTTGAGGCTTATCGGATTCAATGGAGAAACGGTGTCTCTGTCCGCACCATCGACACCGCAGAACAGGTCGTTGTTCTCAATGATAACACCTGCTGTTCCTATGACCGTCTGCTGATTGCAACCGGAGCAAACAGCTTTATTCCTCCGGTCGGACAGTTTCGGGAAGCTAATAATGTCTTTGGCCTTCGTCACCTGTCTGATGCGCAGGCAATCCGGTCTCTTGCTGATCAGGCGAACCGTATCCTTGTAGTTGGTTCCGGATTGGTCGGCATGGACGCTGCATACGCATTTTTAGAGCGGGGGAAAGATGTAACCGTTGTAGAGATGGCAGACCGCATTCTTCCGATCCAGCTGAATGAGACCGCCGGCAATGCGTACAGAACTTTATTCGAATCACATGGCTGCAAATTTCTTCTCGGCAAAAAAGCATCAGAGACACATATGAACGAAGCCGGCGCAATTGATTTTGTTCTCCTTGATGATGGAACGAAAATTGACTGCGACCTGGTGATCGTTGCAGCCGGTGTCCGCCCTGCCGTGGAATGTGCCCTTGATACTCCAATTCATGTAGACCGCTTTATTCAGGTTTCTGATACCATGGAAACAAACTGCCCGAATATTTATGCGGCAGGAGATGTAACCGGTCTTTCCGGAATCTGGCCAAATGGAATGAAGCAGGGACAGATTGCTGCGCTCAATATGTGCGGAATACAGGCGGAATACACAGACCGCTACGCCATGAAAAACACAATGAACTTCTACGGGCTCGTCACACTCTCCCTCGGTCGCGGTGTTGCCGAGGAAGGCGATATCGTGCTTGAGGAGGAAGATGCTCACAATTACAGACGTGCCATCATCAGAGATGGAAAGCTTGACAGCATCTTACTACAGGGAAAAATTGACTATTCCGGTATTTATCAGTATTTAATCAAAAATCAGATTGATTTATCCGGAAAAGAACAAGATATTTTCCATCTTTCCTTTGCCGATTTTTATGGAGTCAAAGAAAATGGAGCGTATTGCTATCAGATATAACGTATAATGAAAGCGGCTGTGAGTTTGCCTCAGAGCCGCTTTTACATATTATGATTCTATTTTTCGTCTTTTTCTCATCACATACAACAATACTGCCACTCCCACAATTCCTGCGACTGGAACAGCAATGGCTGTAGTGTCTCCCGTTTTTACACTCTCCTTTTTGTGAGATGTATCAGAAGTTCCCTGTTGTTCGGAATCTCCCGAAGTGCCCGGATTCGGATCCTTTTTATCTTCTTCTCCGCTCTCTTTATCCTTGTATGTAAATTCAAATTTATTCAGCTTTTCTAAGATTTCAGATACCTCATTCGGTGTTGCATTTGGATTGTCCAATACATTTTTCGCCTGTTCTCTAAGTCCTGTAAATTCTTTCCATGACTCATCCGTCGCCTGACCTTGTGTCATATCTTTAATCTTATCATACTTTTCTTGAAGTGCAGTCTTATCCGCACGCAGTCCGCTGATTCGCTGTTTCAAAATGGCCGTCTTTTCATTTACCTCATCCTGTGTATATGTGCCATTTAACAATGCCTCTGCTTCTCTGATACCCTGCTGCAGTGCCTCAAAACTTTCTTTTGTGTATCCCTCCGAAGAAATTGCTTTCGCTATCTTAATGACCTCTTTCAGTTCCGATATATCTACCGTCACTTTCTGGAGATTTGCCCTTGCCGCTTCTACTTCCGATGCTTTATCGTTCATCTCAGATGTACAGGTCTCTTCATCTGGTTTTTTCAAAAGTTCTGTTGCACTTTTTACAACTTCTTGAAGCGCAGTCCAACTTTCTGTTGTATACTCTTTTTCATTCAGACCCTCACAAAGCTTCAATTCTTCTTCAAGCTTGCTTCTATCCACCGTTTCTTTCTTTTCTTTCCGGATCGTCAGTGCGCCAACCTCAACCCAGCCTCTTTTATCCTGTGCCTGTGGGCTTTTTCCCACTCGCTCAAACTGAATCGTATACGAGCCTTCTGCAAATTCCTTCTGCATCAGCTCTGTTCCTTCCACTCGGTTTTGCGCATATGTATCAATCTCTTCCTGATAAATTTGTTTTCCGGATTGATCCTGAATCGTCACCCGAATGACTCCGTGGTCATCTCCTTTTACAGTCGGAACCTGTATGAAATGTCCGGTAAATTCATACGTCAACGGTCCCGCATTGTCATCTGCTGCCGCCTTGAATTTACCTGCCTGAATCCATTTGTCAGAGCCTCGCAGCTCTCCTGAAGGAACCTGTATCTCTTCAAATCCTCCCTGTTCCAAGTTATCTAATGCTTTTTGCAGTTTCTGCGCTGTCTGATCGACTGTTGGCTGCTTTGCACTCTCATCAGCCAAAACTTCTTTTGCTTCCGCAAGCACTTTCTTTAACTGGTACAACGACTCATTTGTATACTCGCCTTTCAGCGCTTCTTCTGCCCGTGCAATCAATGTCTCCAGCGCCGATTTATCTGTCTCCCCAAAGCCAAGACGGTCATATCTATTTGATAAAAATTCGGTTCTGGAATCCATCAAATCCTGTGATGCTTTCAACATTTCTTTTCCATCTGAAATGCTTTCTTCAAATGCATCTTTTAGTTCCTGCGGTGCATTTACATAATAGTCTGATGTACGGTCTGCTTCCTCTGCCAATCCAATCATGCTCTCCAATTCTGCTGCGTCACCAGCTTTATCTGCCGGAACACCTGCACAAAGTGGTGTCACCTCATACAGAGATGGTTCGCCTAAGAATCCTGCTTTCAGTATCACTTTTACAGAATCCGTATTGATCTCCGGAAATTCCGCTAAGTAATATGCATGATACCCTTCGCTGTTTCCATCTACATCTCCCACCTTATCATTGATATCCCCCATCTTTGTACCTTCGTACACTGTCTGGTAGGTTCCATCCACAAGCGCTTGAATTTCAAATGCACCAATCGCATTATTTCTTGACACAAAGAGGTCAAATTTCATCTGGCTGAGTAGCTCTGCTTTTGCAAATGTCAATGTGAGCTCCATCGGTTTGGAAGTATCTACACCTTTTGATGCCCATCTTGTCGCCGGATTTCCGTCAATCATCTTCTCTTTTGCATAAGTATCTCCCCAATGGTTTTCATGGGATGCTACCAAATCTTTAACGGAAATACCTTCTGTCATATATTTCTTTGTATATACCTGACTGACTCTCTGCTCTTTATAGAACAATGCTGCTCTGACAACAGTGTCCTCCTGATCACTCAACTGAAGTGGTTTCTCGTAGTTTTCTGATGTCTTTCTCGGAATACTTCCATCTGTTGTATAGCGGATCTCATAATTTTTAGCATTCTCACTCTTACTCAAAGTAAGCGCCCGGTCCTCCCCAATGATTCCGGAATCTTTACTAAATGAAATCACCCGGTTCTCCATCTGTTTTTCTAATTGTGCCGCGGTATCAGTAAGCTGACTTTCTGCCTTCTGATAGTATTCCATATCCCCTGTGTTTTCCAGCAATGTATTGCGCAATTCTCTCAACTGATTGTAAATAGTATCAATCTCATTGTAGGCAAGCCCTTCCTGATCAGTCAGATAATATACGTTCTCTGCTTCTTGCAGATATGTGCGGTATAATTGATCCATCTGTTTTGCTTTTGTCAGAATACTTCCCAGTTCTTTTGAAGAACGGTCAATCGCCGACTGCAGTTCTTCTTTAATCTTGATCAGATCCGGATGGAGTTGTTTTAAAAATGCTGTTGCCTTCTCTTTCAATTCCTCCACATTCGTCTCAGACATATAATCAATCCAGACAACACTTCTTTTGATACAGGTGCTACCGGTACAAAAGTCAATCCCTCTTTTGCATCTTTCAACGCTTTCAATGCATCTTTAAATTCTGATGGGTGTACCGGTGTTGTCTTGTTCTTTTCAATCAGCTGTTCCACTGCTTCTTTTGCCGCAACAAAATTATTCCAAGACTCTTCTGTATAGATAGATTTATCTGTTGCATTGATAAAGTCATTTTCTGCCTGCACTGCGAGCATACATTCTTCCATTGCAGACGGATTGTATACAAGCGCTGATTTTGCCGCCTCTAAATCTGCAAGTAATTTTTCTACATCTGCTACTGATGTATTATCCGCATTTTCCATTGCTGTTTCAATCGCACTTACTGCGTTGCTGTATACACGCCATGTTCTTGCTGTGTAGTTCTCAGAATCTTTCAGCGCCTTGTCCAATGCTGCCTGCAATTTTGACATATCGCCTTTCAACTCTTTGTCTGCCACTGCATTTTTAATTGCAAGTACTGCGCTGTCAACGCTTCCTTTGCTTGCATGTTCGCTGTCATATACTTTCTGACCTGCTGCAATTGCCGCATCATATGCCTGCTTACTGTCTGTGCAAGCGTTCCAAGTGTAATCCATTTGTCCGGATTTTTCAATGTGCGGGCTTTTACAGTCGCATTGGAAATTGCGTCTGCTCCCTGAATGATCTTAATCACATTGACATTGTTATTGTCAGAAACTGTATAGTTCAATGTTCCTGTTTCTTTTGCCGGAACAAATGCTGTAGACAAATCAGCATCTACCATGTATGCATATTTTCCGTTTCTTGTATCCAGACAGTCACTTTCAAATGTCGGGTCGTTCACTGTCGGCATATACTCACCGCCATTGATCTCAAATTCCTGGAATCTCACCCATTTATCTGAACCTACTTTTGTTCTTGTAATCTCAAACTTGATAAAACGAGCTTTCTGGTTGATATTTTCTTCCAATTTTGCATTGTAAGAAGTCTCATGTAACGGAAGTACATCATTGATATTATCTTCGTTTGAAGCTTCGCCTTCATTTTCTTTATCCTGATTACCGATTGTCATCACATCTGTCCACTTTTGACCATCTGTTGATACTGAAATCTTTGCGTGATGTGGGAAATCAATCTCACTGTCTCTACATACTACTTTCAATGTCTTCAGGTCAATTGTCTGTCCCAGATCATAGACAAATTTTGCGCCCTGATTTTGGCTTCCCTGATAGATAACCTGTGTCGTGCGGTCTCCGTCAAACAGGTTTGTTGCCGGATTGCTTGCCGCCTCACCGATTGCAAACGTTGTCTGATCAGCTACAAGTGATTTTTCATAAATCTCAAATGTCTTCAATGACAACTTCTGAATATCGAATGTTTTCTTCGCATCTGTCTTGTTGATGAGACGTACATAACGTGCATCTACATTCTTTCCAGCTGCATACTCAGTCCATTCGTATCCGTTTTTCGATACTTCTAATGTAATACCGTCTGCATCTTTTAACTGATTCTCAATCGTTGTAATCTCATGTACACGATCTAATTTCAGACCAATATATTGATCTTTCTCCAACGCAATGTCATTTTGTGGAGCCAGCTCTGCTGAATCTGCAAATACGTTTGCCCCAAAATCTTTATATGCATCTACGTTTGTATATGCTTCCGCATTGTAAAATACTTTTGCATCTACATCAAATTCTCTGAAAGCAATCCAGCTCTCCTGATTTTCCTGATTTTCCAGACGAACATACTGTGCCTCGATGTTTTTGTCCGAAAGATCTACCTGAATATGTCTTGTATTTTTAAACGGCTCTACACCCGGAATATCCTTCCAGTCTGTTCCATTTACTGAATACTGCAATTTTACCTAACGTGATTGGCTGTGATAATTTCACTCCGACATAGTCACCTTTGATTGTAGTATTTGCCGGATTTCCATTCTGTCTTACATTATACCAGATTGATGTCTGTGTATTTTCGTCAATCAAGTTACTTTCTTCTCCTTGATATGGAGCCCATCCGTCCTGTGTACGGATGACTTCTTTCGTAAACTCAACTCCTGTCTCCGGTGTTGTGGATACTTTGAATTCTCTCATAGATGGCCATTTATTGCCTGAGCCTTTTTGTGTAGATTCATAACGTACTGCCACAACATTCTCAATCTCGATACCGGATACATCTACACGCTCATCCAAAAACATGTTTTTGGATATTTTTTCGACATACTTTTGGATATTTTCATAGTTAATTTCCTGTTTCCTTTAATTTTGACTCATCTGTAGTTTGTGCGTCAATGCAGACTGCATGGATGGCAAGCCGCTTGCTGTATCCGTTCCCTGTACAGGTAGAAAGTGTCAGTATCTTGTTACTGGTCTGCGGCTTTACTCCTGTATCAACATCGGAATCTTTTATCATCTGGTCGATAAATTTCTGATACTCTTCGCCCGGCTGGTATCCTACTTTGTATACATCACCGCCATTGACTGCATCTTCATAGGAGAAGATTCGATAACGGTAGGCGGTTGTCTCAGAATATACAGTGAAGTATTGATTCTCTTTCCAGAAACCGTCATCCTTATATTTTTTCAGGCTCCCGAACATGCTTCCGTCATTCATATTATGACCGTAGATAATGTTGTAATAATCCGAAAAATCAGATTTGTTAAGGCCTTCCAAAAAGATACATCCTGCGATGTGACTGTTGCCATGCAGGTCGGTTCTCAGATATTTCTGATTGTCTCCTGAATACAGAATTGGATAATTGATGCCAAGTTCATCCTGATTATCAAACCGTATCCATCCGATGACATCTAGATTCTCAGCTTTCAACTTGTCAAACTCTACTTTTACATCTGTAGCCCACCAGTCTTTTTTCTTCTGCTTTCCATCATCTGGTTCGGACTCATCATTTACATACTCTTCGGCAAGTTTGTCATAATCTCTGGCAGATTTCCATCGGTCGATGTATGGGGGCAGGATATGCATAAGTGCTACCCCGATCAAAACCACTGCCAATATGATCCATATCAGCCATCGGTATGAGCTTTTTTTCTTCATGTTGTCTCTCCCATTTTCCTTGTTAGTTCTCTCAAACCACTATCGTCATTATGGAATGTGTGGTCAGAATTGTCAATCTTTTTCTTCTGGCGTACTGTCTGTTGCCTGTCCGTCTGCCCCTATCTGTCTATCTGCTCCTGTTTCTCCATCTGCTTCTGCCTGTCCGTCTACGAGGTCGTAGCTCATATCGAGTAAATCCAGAACTTTTGAATCGCTGACAGAACCGTCCAGCGGAACTGCCAGCCAGTGCTTCTGATCCATGTGCTTTGCCGGAGCCAGATGGTACATTTCGATGTAGTTGCCTATCATGTCCGGCTCTGCCTGAACTTCCATGAAAGTTGTTCTTTCGGCTGATTGGTAAAAGATGACATAAGGTGCGGCAGTTCTTGGGTTTTTGAAGATGGTGACGGGGTATCCGGATTTGGTGATGGTGTCTGGATGGACGGGGTATTGCTTTTGGATGTATGTGAATATTTCTTGTTGGTTCATAGGAGATTCCTTCTTTTTCTCATAATGAATAAAAGACTCTTGTCATCCATTATTTATTATAATTTTTCTACTATTACAATAGCTTTTTTAACAAGTTTTCTTGTCTTGGAGTTTAAAAGAAAGCTACCAGTTTTTTTCCTCTGATAGCTTTCCATTCATTCTTATTCTGTTGGGAACATCGCTGCTTCCAGCTTACTCATCTCTGTATCCGAA
>ERZ772901.898-NODE-898-length-26302-cov-6.842839_pt1 | contig 26302 bp, 20 predicted proteins | sample MGYA00512123_ERZ772901 | MGnify/ENA primary metagenome ERZ772901 (study PRJEB29015, sample SAMEA2737711) | human gut metagenome | biome: human gut; feature: human-associated habitat; material: faeces | place: China | collected 2012 ...
AATAAAAATCAACACAATATATTGTAGTATTTATTCTTAATGCGACATCCCCTTTAAAATATTAGTCGTTAACTAAAACGTTTGTGTAATATTCAGTTACTTTATCAAATTCAGCTTCTTCTGGAACTATAAGTTCTCCTTCTTCAGTTGATCTGAATAAATATACTGATTCATCTTCTGGATTTTGAGCTAATACATATTCATTTTCTTCAAATTCAAATGCATCAACTATTGGGCAAGATAAAACATTTCCGTTATCATCTTCTAAATCAACAACAAAATGTTCATGTTCGTGCTCTCCACATCCACAGTTATCTCCACATCCATGTTCTTCATGATTATGTCCGCATCCGCAACCTTCATGCTTATTTAATTCATTTTCCATTTTACATTCCTCCTTAATAGTAAATTAAACATTTTAAAGTAAAAATACACTTATAAAAAATTGTATTATTACTTAAGCTTAACTTATGTAGTCTTTATCATTGTACTCTTATTTTTCAGAAAATAAAAGAAAAATATTATTTTTTAAATAATATTCTAAATTTTATTAAAATTAATTTTTTTATTATACAAAAAGGAACTGCATTCAAATTAAATTTATTAATCTAATTTGATTCAGCTCCTTCTTAACTATAAATTATTCTTCAGTTGCAAGCTTCTTATAGTTTTCTAATCTTTCCATTGCATCAGCCTTAGTCTTTTCAAATAAAGCATCTGCAGCTTCTGGGAATGACTTAGCTAGTGAAGCATATCTAACTTCACCCATTAAGAATTCCTTAAAGTCTCCCTTAGGTTCTTTTGAATCTAAAGTAAATGGATTCTTAACTCCTCTTAATGCAGGATTATATCTATATAAAGCCCAATATCCACAATCTACAGCTTTTTTAGCTTCTGCTTGTGAATTAGTCATTCCAGCTTTAATACCATGATTTATACATGGTGAATAAGCTATTATTAATGATGGTCCATTATAAGCTTCCGCTTCAGCCATTGCTTTAAGAACTTGATTTTTATCTGCACCCATGCAAACCTGAGCAACATATACATAACCATAGCTCATTGCCATCATTCCTAAATCTTTCTTCTTAGTTCTCTTACCAGACGCAGCAAATTTTGCAATTGCAGCTGTTGGTGTAGCCTTAGAAGATTGTCCACCAGTATTAGAATAAACTTCTGTATCAAATACTAATACATTTACATTGTCTCCTGATGCAAGTACATGGTCAAGTCCACCATATCCTATATCATATGCCCAACCATCTCCACCAAAGATCCATTGAGATCTCTTAACAAAGAATTCCTTATCCTTTAAAATAGTTTTAGCTATTTCATTATCAGAATTTTCTAATGCAGCAACTAAAGCATTTGCTCTTTCTCTAGTTCCTGTACCTTCATCTTTATTATCTAACCAATCTTTTAACGCAACCTTAGTTTCATCTGATAAATTGCTTTCTAATGCAACTTTAACATTTTCAGCAACTCTATCCCTTATAGCTTGAACTCCTAAGAACATACCTAATCCATATTCGGCATTATCTTCAAATAATGAATTTGCCCATGCAGGTCCATGTCCATTATGATTAACTGTATATGGAGTTGCCGGAGCAGATCCTCCCCAAATTGAAGAGCAACCAGTAGCATTTGCTACCATCATTCTATCACCAAATAATTGAGTTGCAAGCTTAGCATATGGAGTTTCTCCACATCCTGCACAAGCTCCTGAAAACTCTAACAATGGTTGTTCAAATTGGCTTCCCTTTACAGTGTTTTTATTCATAGGGTTTTTCTTAGGTGAAACTTCTGTAGTAACATAATCCCAAACTTCCATTTGATCATGTTGACTATCTTGTGGTTTCATAACTAAAGCCTTATTCTTTGATGGACATACTTGAGCACAGTTTCCACAACCTGTACAATCAAGAGGTGTAATGCCAATTGAGAACTTATAAGGTACTTCTGTCTTTATTCCCTTAGCATCAGTAGTCTTCATTGCATCTGGAGCTTTTTCAGCTTCCTCACTTATTAATAAGAAAGGTCTTATTGCTGCATGAGGACATACTATAGAACATTGGTTACATTGAATACAATTTTCTGGAATCCATTCAGGAACATTAATTGCAATTCCTCTTTTTTCATATGCAGCAGTACCTGCCATAAATGTACCATCTTCCATACCATGCTTAACAAATGTTGAAACTGGTAAATCAAAACCTTCTTGTCTATTCATAGGTTCTACTATGTCTTTTATAAATGATGGTACTTCTTTAGTAACGCTAGCTTCTTCTTCAACTGCATTTGCCCATTCTGCAGGAACTTCTATTTTAACAATAGCATCAATACCTGCATCAATAGCAGCATTATTCATATTAACAACTTTTTCACCTTTTTTACCATATGAAGTAACAACAGCTTCTTTTAAATATGCTACTGCTTCATCTACTGGAATTATATTAGCTAATTTAAAGAATGCAGCTTGCATTATCATATTTATTCTTCCACCAAGTCCTATTTCTTGTGCTATCTTAACAGCATTTAATGTATAGAATTCTATATTTTTATTAGCTATAGTTCTCTTCATTTCAGCTGGTAATTTTTCATTAATTTCTTCTAGTGTCCAAATTGTATTTAATAAGAACTTTCCATTAATTTTTAAGCCATCTAATACATTATATTTATAAACATATGATTGATTGTGACATGCTACAAAATCAGCCTTATCAATTAAATATGGTGATTTAATTGGTTTCTTACCAAATCTTAAATGAGAAACTGTAATACCACCTGATTTTTTAGAATCATATGAAAAATAACCTTGAGCATACATGTCTGTATGATCTCCAATTATCTTAATAGCACTCTTATTAGCACCAACTGTACCATCTGAACCTAATCCCCAGAACTTACATGCTTTAGTTCCCTCTGGAGTAGCATCGATGTCTTCTACTGTTTCTAATGATGTATTAGTAACATCATCAACAATACTAATTGTAAATCCATTTTTAGGCTCGTCCTTTGCTAAATTAGCATAAACTGCAGCTATATCTGATGGATTTGGATCTTTAGAACCTAATCCATATCTACCGCCAACTATTAATGGAGCATTTTCTTTTCCAGCAAATGCACTTACTACATCTAAGTATAATGGCTCCCCAATTGATCCTGGTTCCTTAGTTCTATCTAATACTGCAATTTTAGTAACTGTTTTAGGAATTGTAGCTAATAATTTTTCAATTGAAAATGGTCTATAAAGTCTAACCTTTACAACACCAACTTTTTCTCCTCTTCCATTTAAGTAATCTACTGTTTCTTCTGCAACATCAGTTCCTGATCCCATAGCAATTATTATTCTGTCGGCATCTGATGCTCCATAATAATCAAAGCAATGATATTCTCTTCCAGTTAACTTAGTTATTTCAGCCATATATTCTTCAACAACTTCTGGAATGTCTTCATAAAATCTATTTACAGTTTCTCTTGTTTGAAAGTAAATATCCGGATTTTGAGCTGTACCTCTAGTTACTGGATGATCAGGATTTAAAGCACTTTCTCTAAATTCCTTAACAGCATCCCAGTCAACTAATTTAGCTAGTTCATCATATTCTAAAACTTCAATTTTTTGAATTTCATGAGATGTTCTAAATCCATCAAAGAAATTAACAAATGGAATTCTAGTTTTTATTGCTGCTAAATGTGCAACGGCAGATAAGTCCATTACTTCTTGAACTGACCCTTCAGCAAGCATAGCAAAACCTGTTTGCCTAGTTGCCATAACGTCTTGATGATCTCCAAATATATTTAATGAAGATGTTGCTAATGCTCTAGCTGACACATGTATAACACCTGGAAGTCTTTCTCCAGCTATTTTATACATGTTTGGAATCATTAATAATAAACCTTGTGAAGCTGTATATGTAGTTGTATAAGCTCCAGCTTGTAATGATCCATGAACAGCTCCTGCTGCCCCTGCTTCTGATTGCATTTCCATAACTTTTACTGGTTGTCCAAAAATATTTTTTCTACCTTGTGCAACCCATTCATCAACATGTTCTGCCATTGGTGATGATGGAGTGATTGGATAAATAGCAGTAACTTCTGTAAACGCATATGATACGTGTGCAGCAGCTGTGTTACCATCCATAGTTTTCATTTTTCTCATCTTGTCTACCTCGCTTCCACTTTTTAAAAATTTAAGCATATAAATCATGATATATTAAATATCATTGTTGCTTGCTAATAATTAATAATCTAAGCTTAATAGATAAAATCTAACATCTGCTCTTTATCCTTTGTTTTTCTTGTTAAATTAATCACATATCCTAACAGCATTTAGTAAAAATCATTATAAACTTTCTAATTCCATAAGATTTAATTATATTTTTAATTTATTAAATTATTACTTACTTAATAACTCACCAATTTCTTTAGCATATTTTAAATCACTCTTTTCAACAGAATCTTTAACAGTAAATTTTTCTAAAACATTAAATCCATAGTTCTCCATTAAATCTCCCCATTTATCAATAAACTTTGTATCACGCCATCCACATGATCCAAATAAAACTAATGGCTTATTATTAATTTCTAACTCACTTAAGCTATTAATAAAAGGTTTCATATCCACTTCTTCTATTTCATCATTTAACATAGCTGGACTTCCTAATGCAACTGCATCAGCTTCTAATATATCTTCGATAGTAGCATCAGCAACATACTTTATATCGACTTTTGCTTCACTTTCAATTACACCTTCACTTATAGCATTTGCTAAAACTTCTACATTTCCACCATTACTCCAATATATTATTGAAACTTTTTTCATTTTAAGCACCTCTTACATTTTTGTTTTATTTCTCCTGTTAAATTTTCCATTAATTTCATTATATAACAGCAAAAATTTTTTTCAAGTTTTTTTAAAATTATTGGTAATTTTTTACATTAAATTAATAACTTTAAATTTTTCTAATAAAATTTATTTTTTATTTATACTTTTCATAATAACATTTAGTATTGCATCAACCCCATTTTTCATTTCACTATTTGTCATATTTTTTATAAGTTCATCTTTTTTATTTCTTAATTGTGATAGCTTTTCTGGCAAATTGTGTTTTTCCTTCATTTCATCTTCATCTAAAATTAATGAATATCCTTCTTTTAAGAAAGAATTAGCATTTAAAATTTGATCCCCTCTACTGCTCTTTTTTGATAAAGGTATTAATAAAGTTGGTTTTCTTAGTGCTAATAATTCAAATATTACATTTGCACCGGCTCTTGATATTACAAAATCAGCATATTGAAGTAAATGTGGTAAATCTTCTTTTACATATTCAAATTGTTTATAACCATTTAATCCCTCTAATGATTTTTCTAAATTTCCCTTTCCACAAATGTGAATAACATTAAAATCTTTTAATATTTCATTAATATGATATCTAACTTCATCATTTATACTTTTAGCCCCTAAGCTTCCCCCTATAACTAAAATAACTTCTTTTTCATTATTAAAATTACAGATATCTTTTCCTCTAATTCTACTTCCCTTTAATATTTCTTCTCTTATTGGTGTACCTGTTAATTCACCTTTTCCATCTTTAATGTAATTTAAGCTTTCTCTAAATGTAACACATAATTTATCACAAAATGGAGATGATAACTTATTAGCAAGTCCAGGTGTTAAATCAGATTCATGTGATACTACAGGTATCTTTCTCATTGATGCAGCTATAACAACAGGAACTGCCACAAATCCACCTTTTGAAAAAATAACATCTGGTTTTTCTTTTGCTAATATTTTATTTGCTTGAGCTATACCTTTTATAACCTTAAATGGATCTGTAAAGTTCTTCATATCAAAGTATCTTCTTAATTTTCCTGATGAAATTGCAAAGTATGGTATTCCTGCATCTACGATTATTTCCTTTTCAATTCCTTCATAACTTCCAATATACTTTATATCAAATCCCTTTTCTTTTAGCTTTGGTACCAATGCTAAATTTGGAGTTACATGCCCTGCAGTTCCCCCACCAGTCATGATAATTTTGTAATTACTCATTAAAAACACCTCATTAATTATTTATGTATTTTATAACTTTAAACTTAACTGCTAAAAACATTTAACTTATATAAATCAATCACCAAAATAATACAAAAAATAAATTATATTTCCTTAATTAAAATTGTAACCAAATTATATATCTTAAATTCGCACTAACTAATTAAAATTTTAAATCTTTTACTTATCAATATATATTCTACCACTAACCCAGCATTTTTCCACCATTTCCTCTAATTAAATATAATACAAACCTTCTAATTGGATAAGCTATTAACATAAAGATATAAGGAGGTGAATTTAATTGGCACAATTAGTTCCAGATTCTAAAGAAAAATTAGCAAAATTCAAAAATCAAGTTTCTAGTGAAATGGGAGTTCCTTTTTCTGATTACAATGGAAACTTAACTTCAAAACAATGTGGAAGCGTTGGTGGAGAAATGGTTAAACGTATGGTTGAGCAATATGAAAAAGGAATGAAATAATATAAAAATAATAATAGGATACTTAATCATGAGCATCCTATTATTATTTAATTCTAACTCTATCCGAATCCTCATTTTCTCTCACCCTCCATAGTTAAATTATAAGATTATAATAATTCCCTGTAAATGAACCTTAAGTAAGTGGTTATTTTTTTACATCAAGAGGTTAAAATATATAACAATAAGGGAGACATTTCTGCCTCCCTTATTAAAATAAATTATTTTGCAATTCTATAATTACTTATAACAAGCTGTACTTTTTTATTTCCATTAAATTCATTAACTTCTGGGATACAAATTAAATCTAAATAAAGATTATTTTGTAATCCATTAAACACCTTATTATACTCACTTTCTCCAAGCTCATCTTTTATAGCATTTTCAAATCCTTCAATATCTCCAAAATATATTCCTTCAATATATAGCCTTCCATCACTTAATTTAAGCTTAAGTACATTTTTATTTTTCCCTAATACTTTAGCTTCAACTACCTTAAGCTTTTTCATCCCAAAAGAAGGCTTTGAATTTCCTTTTCCATATGGTTCTAATAATGATATTTCTTCTATTAATTCATAATTTATGTTATTAAGAGTTAATCCCATATCAATTGAAACCTTAGGAATAATATCTTCATTTGTTAATGTTGTAACTTCATTTAATTTTTTTCTAAATGTATTTATATTTTCAATAGGTATAGACATACCTGCTGCCATTGGGTGCCCACCAAACTTACCTAATAATTCTTTACACTTAAGCAACTCTTCAAACATATTATATTCTTCAATTGATCTTCCTGAACCCTTTGCCACTTCATGTGCCTTAGTTAAAATAATCGTTGGCAAATTATATCTTTCTCTAATTCTTCCTGCAATTATCCCTGCAATACTTTCATGAACATCCTCTAAATAAATAACAAGAACCTTATCTTTTGTCATATCATTTTCTTCAATAATTCTAATTGCTTCTTCTAATCCTGCTTGAGTAAGCTCTTGTCTTTCTTTATTCAAATCATTTAACTTCTTAGCTAATTCACTTGCTAACCCTTCATCCTTTGTTAATAATAATTTTAATGCCCATTCAGCTTGCTCTAATCTTCCAGATGCATTTACGCATGGCCCAATAATAAATCCAAGAGAATATACTGTTATTACATTTCCTTCTAATCCAGTTTCTTTAAATAATGCCTTTAATCCAATATTGCTAGTATTATTAATTCTCTTAAGACCTTCTTTAACTATTATTCTATTTTCAGAAACTAAATCTACAACATCACAAACTGTTGCAATTGCAACATATTGAAGTAAATCATATAGTTCTTCCTTTGATATATTAAATTCCCTATAAAGACATTGTATAAATTTATATGCTACACCAGCCCCACAAATTTTATCAAATTCATATTTACAATTTTCTTGTTTAGGATTTATTACATAATCTGCTTCAGGTACAACATAAACTCTTTTATCATCTTCATCAACAAAGGGAACATCATGATGGTCTGTGATTATTACTTTTATTCCTAATTCTTTTGCTAATTTCACTTGCTCAATAGCAGCTATTCCATTGTCACAAGTAATTATAATATCAATGTTACCTTCACTTGCTTTTCTAATTATACTTTCATTAATTCCATACCCTTCTTTTATTCTATCTGGAATATGGAAACTTACATTTCCCCCACAATTACTTATTGCTCTATAAAGAACATATGTACTTATAACACCATCTACATCATAGTCTCCAACTATAAGTATTTTTTCTCCACTTTTTATACTATTTTTCATTAATTCAACTGCACCAGTCATTCCAAGCATATTTCCTGGTTCATAAAGATCATTAATAGATGAATTTAAAAAGCTTTTTGCATTATCCAAATTATAAATTCCCCTATTAACAAGTAGCTTTGCCACTATATTGCTTATACCCATTGCTTGAGCAAACTTATCAGTATCAAATCTTACATTTCTAACCATCCACTTTTCCAAAAAAACACCCCCTTTTAGTAGTGACAAGTGACAAGTTTCAAGTGACAAGTTAATGTTAAAATTCCTTAAGGAATTTCTTAATTTATTTTTCAAAATTCAACCTAGTTGAATTTTTTCCTTAACTTATCACTTGTCACTTGCCACTTACCACTTATCACCTACTCCTAACTATTAAAAAGCATTCCTTTTTTAATCTCTTCTACCTTTTCTGGTTTTGTATGCTTTAATATTTCAAATGCAAATGGAACAGCAGCTGCTGGTCCTCTTCCTGTAATAATATTTCCATCTGTAACTACTAGTTCTTCTTTATAATTGCATCCCTTTAACTCATCTTCAAAGCCAGGATAACAAGTAACATTTTTACCATTTACAATTCCTAATTTACCAAAAGTAATCGGTCCTGCACAAATTGCAGCCACAATTTTATCTTCATTGTAAAATTGCTTTACAACTTCATTAACTTTTTCATCATCTCTTAAATTAACAGCTCCTGGCATTCCACCTGGTAATACTACTGCATCATAATCATATACTTCATCACTTAAAATTTTATCTGCTTTTATTGTAATATTGTGTGATGTTGTTACTTCTAATTCTTTAATGCTAAATGTATTACAAATAACACCTGCTCTTCTTAAAATATCAACAGTTGTTAATGCTTCAATAGTTTCAAAACCTTCTGCTAATAAAACTGCTACCTTTTTCATATAAAACACCCCTTTATTTTAGTTTCAAGTGACAAGTTTCAAGTGACAAGTTAATGTTGAAATTCCTTAAGGAATTTCTTAATTCATTTTTCAAAATTCAACCTAGTTGAATTTTTTCATTAACTTATCACTTGCCACTTGTCACTGTCAACTCATAACTAATTTATAGACTATTGAAATTCTGTTTCTGTTATTTCATCATCTAAGTTGATTACCATAACATTCGTTCCTCTTCCTGCTCTATTTTGGATTCTTATTTCTTCAATAAGAACATTTTTCTTTTCTTTATTTTTTGTAATTAATATAACTTGACTATTGTTATCTTTATCTATAGCTATTTCATCATTATCATTAGCTATTAATCCTATTACTTTTCCTGAAATAACTTCATCATCATCTTTTAAGCTTATTCCAGTAACACCAGATGCAACTCTTCCCATTGTATTTACATTATCACTTAGGAATCTTATTGCCATACCTTTTTTACTTATTATTACTATTTGAGCTTTTATATTATTATATATGCAAACAGAAATTACTTCATCATTTTCATATTTAAATTTATATGCCTGACATATTGAATAATTTCCATCATATTCTTTTAATGAAGTCTTTTTTATCATTCCCTTTTTAGTAAAGAAATACACCCTATTTCCTTCTTCAAAATTCTTTACTGAATGCACATCTATTACTTTTTCCTTTTTATTGTATCCTTCAATAATATTTTCTAATAAAATTTCTTCTTTTACAACATTGGAAATTAAAAATGATGGAATTTTATATACATTTCCTTCATTAGTAAATAGTAATAATGTACTTGCTGAATCTGTGTTTACTTTTAATCTATCACTTGATTTTGCCCTAGCAAATCCTTTTAAATTTCCTTTGGCAGTAACTCCAACACTAAATGACATAAATTCAAATTCACTCACATATTCAACTTCTGTTATTTCATCTTTTTCTATTAAATTAAATAATTGAGTTCCTAATATATTTCTTGGACTATCTTCAATTGCAGGAACTTCTAAACTAAACTTTAATCCCAATTTAGTTTTTACTTTTAAAAATTCTCTTTCATTATCATTTTCTAAAAGAGCTATATTTAATACAAATTCATTTTCTTTTAATTTAATTGCTTGAATTTTAGTATAGTTAGTTTGAAACTTATTTAAACTACTCTTCTTAATTATACCTCTATTAGTTATGAATTGAATGCTCTTATTACTATCTAAAACTCCAACTGAAATTGCTTCAATAATTTTTTCTTCATCTAAATTTAATGTTTTTATTAGTGAATCTATTCTTTCACCTTTTTCCTTCCATTTACCCTCTGGAATATTTATACCCTTAACTTGATACATATTACCCCTATCAGTAAATAAAAGAATATTTTCTGTAGTATTAGATTTAAATAAAAATTTAAGTTCATCCCCTTCTCTATAATCAATATCTTCTGCCTTTGCATTTGATCTTTGATAAGTTTTAAGAGGAATTCTTTTTATAAATCCATCTTTAGATAATGTAACCATAACATCTTCAACCACTATAAGTTCTTGTAAATCAATTTTAGCTTCACTATCATCTTCAACTAACATAGTTCTTCTAGGATTTCTATACTTATCTGTTATTTCTTTTAATTCTGTTTTTATAACTTCTAAAAGTGTTTTATCATGTGATAATATTTTTCTTAATTTCTTTATAGTTTTTTCAAGTTCTGTATATTCTTTTTGGAATACCTTTATTTCAAGTCCAGTTAATCTATAAAGCATAAGTTCTAATATTGCTTCTGCTTGAGTTTCTGTAAATCCAAACTTTTCAACTAAATTTACTCCTGCATCTTTCTTTGACTTAGATTCTCTAATAGTTTTTATGATTTCATCTAAAACATCAATTGCTTTAATAAATCCTTCAACTATATGGAATCTTTTTTCTGCCATTGCAAGTTCTCTTATACTTCTTTTTGTAACTACATCTCTTTGATGATTTACATAATGTTCTATTATTGTCTTTAATCCCATTGTTTGTGGCTTTCCATTTGCTAATGCAACCATGTTAAAGCTTATATTACATTGTAAATCAGTTTTCTTAAATAAATACTTTAATATTTTGTCTGCTGTTTCATAATCTGCTGCTTTTTTTAGCTCAACAACAGCTCTAATACCACTTCTATCTGATTCATCTCTAATATCTGTAATAGCTTCTAATGCCTTTTGATGCTTTTTATCACCAGTCATTTCAGATATAGTTTGAAGTATTTTTGATTTATTTCTTCTATAAGGGAATTCTGTTATTACAATTCCATATCTTCCATTTTCAAGTTTTTCAATTGCAGTTTTTGCTCTTAATGTAACTTTTCCTTCTCCTGTTTCATATGCTGATAACAATGACTTTTTACCTATCAGTACACCACCTGTTGGTAAATCAGGGGCCTTTATATATTCCATAAGTTCCTGTGTAGTTATTTTAGGATTATCTATATAAGCAAGAACCCCATCAGTAACTTCTCCTAAATTATGAGGGGGTATATTAGTTGCAAGTCCAACAGCAATACCAAATGTTCCATTTACTAAAAGATTTGGATACCTTGCTGGTAGTACCTTAGGTTCCATTTCACTATCTGAGTAGTTAGGAACCATCTCAACTGTTTCCTTATCTATATCTCTAAGCATTTCCATTGCTATTGGTGATAATCTTGCTTCTGTATAACGCATTGCTGCTGCTCCATCACCATCCATTGATCCAAAGTTTCCATGTCCATCAAATAATGTTTCTCTTGTAGAAAAATTTTGTGCCATAAGTACCATTGCATCATAAACTGATGTATCACCATGTGGATGGAATTTACCTAATACATCTCCAACTATTCTTGCACTTTTATAATAAGGCCTATCTGGAAATGCCTTTAAAAGATACGCTCCATAAAGAATTCTTCTATGAACCGGCTTTAAACCATCTCTTACATCTGGAAGTGCCCTATCCTTAGCAACTTCAACAGCATATGGAAGATAATTATCTGGCATTGCCTCTTCAAGTGGTATTCTTAAAATATTATTATCTCTGGGTATGTTATGTACCTTTTTTGCCATAACTTATCTCCTTTCTTGATTTAAAACTCTGCGTATTTATACATATAATTCTTTCTTGGTTCAACAACATCACCCATAAGAAGTGAAACCATCTTTTCTGCTTTTGCTGCATCTTCTATTGTAACTTGGAATAAAGTTCTTGTTTCTGGATTTAATGTTGTGTCCCAAAGCTGATCTGGATTCATTTCTCCTAATCCTTTATATCTTTGAATTAATGCACCTCGACCTATTTCTTTTTTTACTTTTTCTAACTCTTCATCACTATAAGCATATTTTGATATTTCTTTACCTTTACTATTTTTATAAACTTTATATAAAGGTGGTTGTGCTAAATAAAGGTGACCATTTGCTATTAAAGGTCTCATATATCTATAAATATATGTCATCCATAATGTTCTAATATGAAATCCATCTACATCAGCATCACTCATAATGATTATCTTATCATATTTTAAATCTTCTTCTTTATAATTTTCTAAAGTTCCAGTTCCTATAGCAGTATTAAATATTTTAAGTTCTTCTGAGGCTAGTACATTTTCAAGCTTTTGTTTTTCAGTATTCATTATTTTACCCTTTGAAGGCATTATAGTTTGGAATCTTCTATCTCTGGCTTGCTTTGCCGAACCTCCTGCTGAATCTCCCTCAACTACAATAAATTCATTTACTGTATTATCTTTTAATGTACATACAGCTACCTTTCCTGCTAATGGTGCTGTTCCTTTACCTATTTTTTTCTTTTCAGCTTCATTTATCTTTTTTATCTTTTCTCTTCTTTGAGCTGCTGCAAGAGCATTATTAATAAGACTTGTTGCAACCTCTTTATTATCTTCTATCCACTCACAAAGCTTAGTATAAGCAAGATCATTCATCATTGTATAAGCTTCTGAACTTCCAAGCTTAGTTTTTGTTTGTCCTTCAAATACAGCATTTGTTATTTTTATTCTAACAATAGCTGTCATTCCTTCTCTTAAATCATCGCCCTCAAATTCTTTATCTTTTTCCTTAACAAGCCCTAATTTTTTTGCCCATTCTTTAAAAGCTCTTGTCATTCCAGTTTTAAATCCTGATTCATGAGTACCAGCTTCAGTTGTAGGAATATTGTTTACATAACTTGCAATATATTCTGTTGTAGAATCTGTAAATTGCATACAAACTTCTCCATACATACTTATATTGTTTATTGTTCTTTCACCTTCAAAAAGAATTGGTGTTTGATGAATAGGCGTTTTACTTTCATTTAAATAATCTATAAAATCAAGTAATCCTCTTTCTGAATAATATTCTTTTTTAATTTCTTCATCTTTTCTATTATCAATAAGTTCTAATCTTATTCCTCTATTTTGGAATGCTAACTCTTGTAATCTTTCATCAATAATATCAAATTTAAAATCTGTTGTTGAAAATATTTCACTATCTGGCTTAAAAGTAACCCTTGTACCTGTATCATTAGCCTTTCCTACAACTTCTAATGCTGTAACTGGTGTTCCTGGCATTTCCTTTTTTAATTCTTTATCATAAGCATATTCAAACCTTTGCTTATATATCTTTCCATTTTGATGAACTTCAACTTCTAGCCACTTAGATAAAGCATTAACAACAGCAGCACCAACTCCATGAAGTCCTCCAGAAGTTTTATAATTCTTATTATCAAACTTACCACCAGTATGTAGTTCAGTAAACACCATTTCTACTCCTGATTTCTTTTTTATAGGATGTATTCCTGTGGGAATTCCTCTACCATTATCTATAACAGTTACACTTTTATCTTTATTTATTATTATAGTTGCTTTATTTCCAAATCCATTTGATATTTCATCTATGGAGTTATCTAAAATTTCCCATATACAATGATGCAACCCCTTTGTTCCTGTTGAGCCAATATACATACCTGGCCTAATCCTAACAGGTTCTAACTTTTCTAATGACGTCAAATCTGTTACATCATATTTACTATTAACTTCATTACTCATATAAACCTCCAAAATTATAACCTATTAACATTTAAGTAATAATTTAGATATAATTATATAATTTTATAATATCAAAATCAAACTAATGTTCTTTATTAATCTTTATAATTTTATCATATTTTTTGTTTTACACAATTTTTTCTTCACTAACTATTATCTATTTATTTAATTAAAGTTCATAAAATATAACTTAATTATTACAAAGTAGTATTAATTAGCTTATTTATATATTATCCTTAATATTTAAAATTACAAAGTATTTTACTTGCACTACTGCATTATATTTCAAAAATTCCTAGAGTACAAACATTATAAATAAATATTCAAAAAAAAATCAAATTTTCTTATAAACAAATATAATATAAGAAAATTTGATTTTTTATTATAATTTATACAATTCCTTGTGCCATCATAGCATCAGCAACCTTTTTAAATCCTGCTATATTTGCTCCCATTAAAATATTACCCTCATGACCATATTCTTTTGCAGCCTCTGCTGAATTTTTATAAATATTAATCATAATATTTTTTAATTTACTATCTACTTCATCAAATGTCCAAGATAATCTCATACTATTTTGAGACATTTCTAAAGCTGAGCAAGCTACTCCTCCTGCATTTGCAGCTTTTGCTGGTCCAAATAATATTCCACTATTTTGGAACACTTCAATAGCTTCTAATGTAGATGGCATGTTAGCACCTTCAGCAACAACCTTAGTTCCATTTTCAACTAATATCTTAGCTGATTCTGCATCTATTTCTCCTTGTGTTGCACAAGGTAATGCTACATCACATTTTATTGTCCAAATATTTTTGCATCCTTCAAAATATTTTGCTGTAGGAACATATTCTAAATATTCCTTTATTCTTCCTCTTTTAACTTCTTTTATTTCTTTAACAACATCAACATTAATTCCATTTTCATCATAAACATAACCATTTGAATCACTTAATGCAACTACCTTTGCCCCTAATTGTGTTGCTTTTTGTGTTGCATATATTGCAACATTTCCTGATCCTGAAACTACAACAGTTTTACCTTCTAAAGAAAGACCATTATCTTTCATCATTTCATCAGTAAAGTAAACTAATCCATATCCAGTTGCTTCTGTTCTTGCTAAGCTTCCACCATAAGATAGTCCCTTTCCAGTTAAAACTCCTTGGTCATTAGCATTTCTAATCTTCTTATAATATCCATATAAATAACCAATTTCTCTTCCACCAACACCAATATCTCCTGCTGGTACATCTGTATCTAATCCAATATGTTTACATAATTCAGCCATAAAGCTTTGGCAAAATCTCATAACTTCTCTATCTGATTTTCCTTTAGGATCAAAATCTGATCCACCTTTTCCGCCACCAATTGGTAACCCAGTTAATGAATTTTTAAATATTTGCTCAAAACCTAAAAATTTAATTATACTTGCATTAACACTCTTATGGAATCTTAATCCACCTTTATAAGGTCCTATAGCACTATTAAATTGAATTCTGTAACCTCTATTAACTTGTACATTTCCTGCATCATCAATCCATGGAACCCTAAACATTATTTGTCTTTCTGGCTCCACAATTCTTTCTAATAACCCCTCTTTAATATATTCTGGATGCTTATCAAATACTGGTATTAAAGAAAGTGCAACTTCCTTTACTGCATCCAAAAATTCCTTTTCATTGCTATTTCTATTTTCTACTTGTTCTAGTACACTTAAAACATATTCTTTTCCTGTCATAAGTTTACCCCCTTAAAAATTTATTACCACTTATAATACTACACTATTTTTATTACTTTTCCCATATAAATATAATCATTTTTTATATTTTTTAACTTTGATTATATTTTATCTCACTAAAAAAAACAGAATTACTTGGCAAAATTAATGAAGTATAATTTTAAAAATAAAAAAGGCTTTGCATAAATCACAAAACCTATTCATCACTTAATAATTTATTATTTTCTATAAGTTCATTTATTAATAAAAATATATTTTTGCTTGAATCATTTTTGTCAAAAGATTTACATGCAGCTTTCATGCCTTCAAGCTTATCTTCATCATTTAATAATTCAATTATAGACTGCCTACAACTTTGCCCATCCTTTATTCTTACTGCCATATTATGTTTTAATAAAAACTCAGCATTTTCTTCTTCCTGTCCTGGAATAGCATCAAAAACGGCCATTGGAATATTACATGCTAATGCTTCTGTAACTGTTAATCCACCTGGCTTTGTAATTATTATATCAGAAGCTTGCATATACTTATTAATTTCATCTGTAAAGTATATTAATTTAGTTTTTTTAGGACTATCTCCTACAATTTTTTCAAAATTATTATATAGCTTTTGATTTTTCCCAGTGACTAATATAATTTGAAAATCTAAATCAATATCAATTATATTTTCATATACATCAAATACATTATTAACACCAAAACTTCCTGCCATCATTAATATAGTTGGTAAGTTTTTATCAAATCCTAATTCTTCAATAACTAATTGCTTTTCTTCTTCTTTAAAGAAAACTTCATCAATAGGTATTCCATATGAATAAATATTTTTAAGATTTACTCCTTCATTAACCATCTTTCCTACCATATCATCATTTGAAACAATATAAGCATCAATGCCTTTACTTATCCAAGCCTTATGTGGAGCATAATCTGTCATTATACAAATTAAAGGTATATTTATTTCACCCTTAACTTTCAATCTTGATACCATTTCTGTAGGAAATGGATGTGTTGTTATTATAACATCTGGCTTAAAATCTTCTATTAATGGCATTAACTTATTTGCAAATATATTATTTAATCTTGCTACAAAATTAGCTAATTTATGTTCTTTATTTGTTAAATCGTATAATTTCCCATATAACTTTGGAGTTTTAGTTGCTAAATATAAATATCCTGAAGTTATTGTCTTATTCAAAATGGGACTTATATACAATAAACTATCAACAATTTCTACATTTATGTTTTCGCCTTGCTGAATCATGTAGTTTTCTATGGCTTTAGAGGCTCTCATATGCCCTCCTCCTGTAGATGCCGATAAAATAAGAATATTCATTATTAAGGTCCCCCTAACAATTAAATTTATATAATTAATTAAGTATTATATCACAAAATTTAAATATTAACATTATTGATATTACAAACCATAAAATACCTAAACTCACCATCAGAGTTATAACAATATAGCTTTATTTAATATATTTAACTTGACATTTTTGCTTATATACTTCATTACCCTTTTATATACATTTTTAAAATATTTAAATATCACTTTAATATAATATGGATTTTATTTTTTTCTTAGTTAATATTTTCTATAACTTTATTATATATCATCTCATTAATAAAAAATTAATTTTTTATTAACAATTACTTATAATTTTCCTTAATTTCTTCTTAATACAAACAAAAAAAGAGGAAAATAGTAAAATAAATCTCTATTTTCCTCTTTATTAACTTCTTTATTTTTGCATTTCTTCAATTATTTTTTTTATATATCTAAACTTCTTTCCTTTACTATATAAAAAAATTGGAATACTTGAAACTATTCCTATAATACTTCCACAAATAATATCCCACATAGTATCATGTAAACTATTATTTTGTGATAAAAATCCAAATAACTGATCTGTTGAAAATTCCCATATTTCCCATACAGCAGCTGCTGATATTGCAAATATAATTGAAAATAATGCTGGAGCATAACTTTTACATATATCCATTCCTTTTCCATTAGTTATATGTAAAAATATTATAAATCCAATAGTTGAAGCTACAACTCCAGATAACAAATGTAAAATCTTATCATACATTGGTATTATTTCATAAAACTCAAAAATACTTCCTAAATACATAGAACCTACAATAAATATAAAAAGCAAATAAAAACTTACTCTAGATTTTTTCAAAAAAGTCCTTTTATAAACAAAATACATAAGCCATAATGTAACTGCCATTAATACAACTCTAAAAAGTTTATCTCCATTAAAAAATATAAAATCACATATTGCCGTAACAATAAGTACTACCATTGTAAATAAATTTATAATAAGAGCTTTGTCTTTACTCATTTTCATTTAAAGCACTCCTCTATTTAATATATTTTTTTTACTTTTTAATATAAGAGCACTAATTGCTCCAAATACTAATCCTCCCATATGTGCTGAGTTGTCTATATTACTTAATATTATACCAATTATTATATTTACAATAACAACTTGAGCTAAATTTATTATATATTCTTTTCCTATTTTATTTTTATTTCTAATTCCAAAAATAATCATTGCTCCAAACAATCCAAATATTGCTCCTGAAGCTCCAACACTTATTGAAGCAGGATTAAACATATAACTAAATATACTAGATCCTATAGCAGAAATTAAATATATAATAATATATTTAACCTTTCCAAAAGCATATTCTACTTCTGCTCCAATAATTTTTAATGCATACATATTAAATGTTATATGAAGCAATCCCCCATGTAAAAATGCACATGTTAAAAGTCTCCATACTTGTCCCCTATCAATTAATACATTTAATTTAGCTCCAAATGATAAAAGTGTTAAAGAATTTATATCTAATAAATTCTTTGATACAAGTGCAGTTATTAAATACATTAATACATTAATTCCTATTAATATATTTGTAATTAAACTATCTTTGTATTTAGTTTTTTTATTATTTTTAGTAAGACTATCAATAATATAAACAAGTGGTTTACAGCTATTATCGCTGTAAACTACTTGTTTTTTGTCTTTTGAATAAATTATTTTATTAAAACCTTTGTTAATAAATGATTCTGCTTCCTTTGTTGCATATATTACAACATTAAGTGATATTTTTTTAAAATAATTTTTTTCTAAAAACACCTTTGCTTCTTCATACTCAAAATCACAATCATTATATTTGCATACTATTACTGCATAAACAAAATCATTATTTTCAAGTATTGCCATCCACTTACTAGAATTTAAGTATTCACTATAATAATCTTTAATATAAAATCCAGAATTTTGGGTTAAATTCTCAAATAATCCCTTTTCTAATTTATTCATATTTATATTTCTTTCTCTAACATATCTAGCAATTCATTAAATCTATTTATTGTAGCTTCTAAAGGCTTAGATGTAGTCATATCTACTCCTGCCTTCTTTAAAATTTCTATTGGATAATCACTTCCTCCACTCTTTAAGAATCCAACATACTTTTCAACTGCATCTTTTTCACCATTTAAAATACTATTTGCAAATGCTGATGCAGCTGCATAACCAGTTGCATATTGATATACATAAAAATCACTATAAAAATGTGGAATTCTTGACCATTCAACATCAATATCTGAATCTACAACCATATCTGGTCCAAAATATTTAACATTTAACTCATGCCATTTTGCATTATAATCTTGTGCTGTTAGTGGAAGTCCCTTTTCAAAACTTTCATGCGTATATAATTCAAATTCAGCAAACATTAATTGTCTAAATACTGTAGTTCTTATTTGTTCTAATTCTTGATTTATTAAATAAAGCTTTTTCTTTTTATCAGTTTCTTTATTTATTAAATGATGAATTAATAATGCTTCATTTGTTGTTGATGCAACTTCTGCGCAAAATAAAGTATATCCTGCATAATAATAACTTTGTTCTTTTCTTGAATAATAAGAATGTATTGAATGACCCATTTCATGCACTAATGTTGATACATCATTAAGCTCATAATTATAGTTTAATAAAACATATGGCTTAGTATCATATCCTCCCCATGAATACGCTCCTCCACGCTTTCCTTTGTTTATATACTTATCTATCCATCCACCATCTATTCCACCTTGGAATATATCTAAATATTCTTTTCCTAATGGATTTAAACCTTCTACAGCCATTTCAACTGCTTTGTCAAATTCTACATGTTCCTTTGGAACTTCTATAACTGGAACATATAAATCATACATATGCATCTCTTCTAATCCTAAAAGTTTCTTTTTCAATTTAACATATCTATGAAGTGATGATAAATTATCATTTATGGTTTTAACTGCATTAGTATAAACTTCTGTTGGAATATCATTAGGCTTTAATGATGCTTCTAACGCACTATTATAATTTCTTATTTTTGCTCCAAAATTAAATACTTTTATTGAACTTGATAATGTTGTTGCTAATGTATTTTCAAATGATTTATATTCACCAAATAATCTTTCAAATGCTGCTTTTCTAACATTTCTATCTTTTGATTTTATAAATGAAGAATAATTTCCTTCTGTTAATTCAACTTCTTCTCCATCTTCATCCTTAATATTTCCAAACTTCATATCTGCATTTGTCATAATATTATGAATAGATGATGGAGCATCTAAACAATCTGATGCTGCGGCTAATAATTCTTCTTCCTTTTTATCTAATACATGTGGCTTTTCTTTTAATATATTTTCTATCAAGAATTTACAAGGCTCTAATCCCTTATTTTCATTCATTAGCTTTTCAATAGTTCCATCAGGAAGTGCTAATATTTCTGGTACAACATATGCTGTATATGTTGCATATTCAGCCATATATGCATCTATCTTATTCATCATTGCTTGATATGTTGTATTACTAGTATCTTCATCACTTCTTAAATGTGCATATACATATATTTTTTCAGCTTTTCTTGAAATTTTTTCATTTACCTCAAAATATTCTTCTAATACTTTTGCATCTCCTAATTTTCCTTCAAAATTCTTTAATTTAGGAGCTTCTTCTTGTAATTCCTTATATTCCCTTTCCCATTCTTCATCACAAGAATAAATTTCATTTACAGCCCATTTATCCTTATCTTGAATTTCCCCTCTTTTCTTCAAAACCTTACTTTCCATATTAATTTACAACCTATCTTTATAGGCTTCTCCTTTCTATTTATATTCTTCTTCTTTACCTTCAATATCTTTAAAGGCCTTTTCCATTGCTTCTTCTATTAATTCTATACAAAGTGATAATTTCTCACTTATATATTCATGCTTATCTTCATATTTAAAACTTACTAAATATGTAGGATTATATTCATCCTCAACTTCTTCTATTTTAAATCCTTCTTCTTCAAATAACTCCAAGTTAAACATATCATATATTGCTGAATATTCCCATTCTTGAACATCTTTATTTGTATCGAACTTTATATAAACTGTATCTCCTTGAACATAAAAACCTTTTATATATTCTGCGCCTTCTGATACATTAAAGCTTCCTAATTCCTTAGTTACAAATCCTGTTTCATTATCCTTTTCCATTAATATTAAACTTGAATAATCCATTATTAATAATCTCCTTCTTTATCTTAATTGTAAAATTTATTTATTTTATATTAATTATAAGTTTGCTGTGCTAAATATACAATATTTTCTTTACTTATTTACATATTATGGTAATATATAAATATATATTAAGGCTATAAAATATAATAAATATACAAGAAGGAGATTAGATGTGAGTAAAACAATAAGTTCAAACAGAACAAAAGGAATAATATGTATAATATTATCTGCTCTAGGCTTTGCACTAATGTCAGCATGCGTAAAGCTAGCAGGAGATTTACCTAACTTTCAAAAAGTGTTTTTTAGAAATTTAGTATCTGCAATTATAGCCCTATACTTAATACTTAAGCATAAGGGAAGTTTCACAGGAAAAAAAGAGAATAGAAAGATATTATTGATGAGATCTACATTTGGAACTATAGGTGTAATTTTAAATTATTATGCCATAGATAAACTGGTACTATCTGATGCAAATATGCTAAATAAATTAAGCCCTTTCTTATCAGTACTTCTATGTGCATGGTTTTTAAAAGAGAAAATAAATAAAAGACAAATAATATCAATTTTAATTGCATTTACAGGTGCATTACTAATAATAAAGCCTACATTTAGTATAGAAGTTATACCATATTTAGCTGGTATCTTTGGTGCATTGAGTGCGGCATCAGCGTATACTTGTTTAAGAGTATTAGGAAATAAGGAAGAATCTTATACTATAGTATTTTTCTTCTCAATGTTCTCATTAATAACTATTTTACCGATATTTATATATGTGTATGAACCAATGACAACATCTCAATTAATATATTTACTTTTAGCAGGAGTATTTGCTAGTTTAGGTCAGTTTGGAATAACACTAGCATACAGATATGCACCAGCTAAAGAAATATCTATATTTGATTATACTAATATAATTTTCTCTGCTATACTTAGCATATTTATATTTAATCAATATCCAGATATACTAAGTACTATAGGATATATAGTAGTATTCTCTGCAGCTTTTTATACATTCTTATATAATAAAAAATTAGATAAAATGGAAAAGGAAAATTAGTAAAAATAGTTTGAATTAATTTATTATATACAATAATATGGTTATATATAAAATAACTAATGATAAGGTGTGACTAAATGGAAGAATTAAAAAAATCAATTAAAGAAATAGTAGAACAAGACATTGTAAAAGTAGTTATAAGTAATAAAAAAGATAAAGAAGAAAAATATAATAAGATAGTAATTTTACTTAAAGAGAATTCTAAGAAAAAGTATTATCAAATAGAGAAATATACAGATAAGCAAGTATTCCATGAAAATATTGAACTAAATATGTTAGAAGAAAAAATATTAGAGTTTATGGAATCTAAGTATAAGCAACTTTCTGCATGGGCAACAGATATGAATTTTGACTTAAAAATTTCTAAAAAAAATAAGGTATTTCTAGGAAAGAAAAAAAGTAATAATTCAAACATTATTACCAAAGGACATAATAAAGAAAAAAATTATATATTAAAAGAAGGTACAATAATACAACCACTAATAGATTTAGGTGTATTTACAAAAGAAGGAAAAGTTGTAAATTCTCAATATGATAAGTATAAGCAAATAAATAGATTTATAGAAATTATAGACGATGAAGTAAAGAAAAATAACTTTGAAGAATTAACGGTACTAGATTTTGGATGTGGAAAATCATACTTAACTTTTGTTTTATATTACTACTTTACTGAAATAAAGAAAATTAATGTAAAGATGATAGGATTAGATTTAAAAGCTGATGTTATTAAAAAATGTAATGATATAGCTAAAAAATATAATTATGAAAATTTAAGTTTTGAACTTGGTGATATAAATGGATTCAAATATAACAATAAAGTTGATATGGTAATAACTTTACATGCATGTGATACTGCAACTGATTACGCTTTATACAATGCTATAAAGTGGAATACAAAGATGATATTCTCAGTACCGTGTTGTCAGCATGAATTTAACAGTCAAATGAAACCAGAAAATTTACCGATATTATCTAGATATGGAATAGTTAAGGAAAGAGTATCGGCACTTATGACAGATGCCCTTAGAGCTAATTTGTTAGAGGTTTTAGGATATAAAACTCAGTTATTAGAGTTTATAGATATATCTCACTCACCTAAAAATATTTTAATAAGAGCATCAAAATCAAATATATCAAAAGAGAAAAAAGAAAGAGCTTTAAAAGAAGTTAATGATTTAATAAAAGAATTTAACTTTAATCCAACATTATACAATTTATTAAAGGAAGATAATTTAATATAATAAAAAAGTCATCCCAAAACGGATGACTTTTTATATGCTAAAGTATTAGAAAATGTATGTGCTATGGATAACTTGTAATCTAATAATTTTTTTGAACAATGATATATCACTAGCAGCATAAGTAGGTTAAATTTTATATTTCAATTTTATCTAAATTTAATATCTTATTAAAATAAGAAGTTTTAGAAAAATGATTCAATATATAGTTAGCAGATAAACCTATAAATATACCAGTACCAATACCTGATATAGATAATATAGGTAAGTATAAAAATATATTGAAATTTTTAAATATAATAGATGCAGCAAATAATTGACCGACATTATGAAATACAGCAGCAGAAGTGCTAACCCCTATAACTGATACATATCTTTTACCTAACTGTTTCACTAATATTGTTACTATAAAGCTTAATACTCCTCCTGAAATGCTATATAGTAGGGATGAAATACTACCACCTAGGATAGAAGATAATAGTATTTTAAGTATTAATATAATAAAAGAATCTTTGTAGCTATCTAAAGTATATACAGAAATAACTATAATTAAATTAGCAAGTCCAAGTTTAGCACCTGGAGCTATAAATGGAATAGGTAGCATACGCTCGATTAAAGATAGTACTAAGGCCATAGAAACAAGTAGACCCATATAAACCATTTTATAAATTTTATTCTGTTTAGTCATAATTAATGAGATAGTATCAAATCATCAGAACTATCATATTCATCTCCTTTTATTTCTATTATTAATTCGTTAGGTAAGCATATTAATGTTTTACCTATCTTAGAAATGCTTCCTTGTTTAATACAAAGTGCATCCTTACAATCAGCATCTACAATCTTTATTTCATTGCCATTTATAACAATTGTATTATTTCCATGATCGGTTGATATTGGCAATCTTTTTTCAGAAGCCACAGGCAAATCAATAGTAGTATGTACTTTGCCATTAATTTTAATAGTAGCATAGAAGTTTTTATTATTTTTAGATACTACATTAGAATATATACAATGTGGTATGAATGAAAAAATTATAAGAACTACTATTATAACTAAATCCATCTTTTTAAAAATTTTCATAATATCCCCTTAAAATTTAAAGTAAAAAATTATCATAATTAGATTTTAGAGTAAAAAATTACTATATGGCAATATAAAAATAGTTTTAATATAGTAAATTTGAAATATTAGTTAGAAAAATAGATAATATAAAATTTTAATATATTACTTAGAGTTAGTTTATTGACTTTAGACTTACTTAGTGATAAATGTATACTATATAAAATACTAAATAAATATTATTAACTTACATTAAAATTTTATGGGGAGAATATTATGAGGAAAAAATTACTGACTATGATTGTGATATCTATTTTAGCTATTGGAAATATAGGGTGTGTTAAAGAAGATATTAATCAACCAATAAGCCAAACAGAAATATTTATGGGGACTCCAATAAGTATAACGCTTTATGATGGAGGTAATCAGAAAATTTTAGATAAGGTATTTGAAAAGATTGTAGAGATAGAAGATTTAGTTAGTATTAATAAAGAAAATACTGAAATAACAAAGTTGAATGAAAGTGCTGGAGTAGAGAAAGTAAAACTTAGTAATTTAAGTTATGATATATTAAAAAAGGGAATAGAATACTCAAAATTATCTAATGGTAGTTATGACATTACTATAGGTCCATTAGTTAAATTATGGAGTATAGGTCTTGAAGGTGCTAAAGTACCAAGTAAGGATGAAATAAATGAAGCCATAGGTTACATAGATTATAACAATATTGAAATAAATGATTCTACTAAAGAAGCATTCTTAACTAAAGAAGGTATGGAAGTAGATCTTGGAAGTATAGCAAAAGGATATGCAGCTGATGAGGTCGTTAAGATACTTAAACAAGAAGGTATAAGAAGTGCGATAATCGATTTAGGTGGAAATATATATGCATTAGGATCAAAGAACTCGGATAATAACTGGAATGTAGGTATACAAGATCCATTTAGCGATAGAGGTAAAGTTATTGGTGCAGTTGAGGTTTTTGATAAAACAGTTGTAACAAGTGGAATCTATGAAAGATTTATAGAAGAAGATGGAGTAAGATATCATCATATTTTAAATCCTAAAACAGGGTATCCATATGAAACTGATATAGCTGGTGTATCTATAATTGCAGATAATTCAATAGATGCAGATGCTTTATCTACATTAACTTTTACAAAGGGGGTAAAAGAAGGTCTTAAATTTGTAGAGAATTTAGATAATGTAGATGCAATATTTATAACAAATGATAAAAAAATATATTTAACAGAAAATATAAAAGATAACTTTAAACTTATGAGTAATGATTTTGAGATTAGTAATTAGAGTAAAATAAATATTTTACGTATAAGTAAATATTAAAACAAACAGAAA
>ERZ772901.932-NODE-932-length-25598-cov-7.017774_pt1 | contig 25598 bp, 29 predicted proteins | sample MGYA00512123_ERZ772901 | MGnify/ENA primary metagenome ERZ772901 (study PRJEB29015, sample SAMEA2737711) | human gut metagenome | biome: human gut; feature: human-associated habitat; material: faeces | place: China | collected 2012 ...
AGCATGGAGCAGATGGAGATTTTGAAACTGCTACTTATAATGCAGTGATAAAATTTCAGAAAGATTATGGACTTTCAGCAGATGGAATTGTAGGTCAAAATACTTGGAGAAAGTTATTAAATTTATAGTATAATTTTTAAGGCTAGTAAGCAGAGAAATCTTGTTTACTAGCTTTTTTTATTTTAATTAAGTATATTTTATGAAAAAAATATACATATGTCAAAGTTTGTCGAAAACATTGATATATATATACATAAGCTATAAAATAAAAGAAGCTACATATATGATTTGCAGATCATGTAGCTTCAAAAGAATAAATTGTATTTCATTAATATACCTCTATTATACTTGGTTTGTTTTTGAAGTGCAAGGAATAATGGAGGAAGTTATGGGAACAAGAAATGTATATTATTACTCGTTAGATTTAAGAACAGTGAGAGGAAATATCGATTGTACAAGCAATATTAAGAAGGTTTTTGATGATATTTTTAATGCTAATGCAAAAAATGTAGATGGAATTAGAACACTCTCATTACAAAATGAAAAAATAACTCTAGATATTTTAAAGAATAATGATGAATTTTTGTTTGCTAGAGTAGGGAAGGAAACAGAACATTATAATATAGTAAAAAGGAATAAAACAACTAAAAAGCCAGAAGGGGTTTTAGCAACTAGTGAAACAGATAAAATTTTAGAAGTTTGTACATATTTTTTATTAGATTATAGAAAAGGTATAGTTGGATTTATTTTTGGTAAAGCGGCACCAACGCCTAATGCAATTGTTAGCATAATAACAGATTATTCTGATAAATATACATTAAGTATAGATAGAATTTCAAGTCCTGAAAGTGTTAGGGCATTACTTAAACCAGGTTCTACTATTAAGAAAGTTAAATACACAGTTAGAACTCCTAATATAGAGATAATAGATTCTTTAAATATAAAACCAAAATTAAAAGCTAAAATGATAAATATGCCTAAACAAGAAATTCAAATACTGATAAAAAACGGCAATAAATCAATGTTTGATTCTATTGAAGAAATGCAAGAATTTATTGAAGAAATTTTTTCTGCTAATGAAAGAGAAGATATTGTATTATATGGTAACAGTGGTGGAGGTAGACAAAAAGAGTTTAAATTCTTACAACAAGATATTTCATATTCTATTGATATTAAAGATTATGAAATGGTAGGATCAGAAAAGAAGAGATTAGAAAATGAAGATATACATCAAAATGTATACAATAATTTAAAAGCACTATATAATAGAAATTATCAAGAGATTTTAATGTTTGCGGGGAAATATTATGATGATTTGGAAGAAGTTAATTAATTGGGCGTACATACTAGTTTTAATTTTTTTAATTTTTATGGTTTATATAGGGGGAGTAGATTTTAATATTATAGCTGAAAATCAATTTAATATTATGACTATGAATACTGTTTTTGCTGGTTTCTTATTTACCAGTTTAGGTATAATAGCTGGATTTAGCGATAATGTATCTATACGAAAATTTGAAAGAATAAAAACAATGGATAATATATATAATAATATTTTGAAAGGTATAATATTTAGCATTTTATCAATAGTTATTGGATTAATTATAGTATTGTTTGATTTTAGTTTTCTTATGAAAAATTTATTTGTTTATAATATTTTAAAGTCAACAGGATATATTTTTGAATTATTCTTTTTAATGTTAGCTATAATATACTTCTCACTTTCAGTTAAGTATACTTTCTTTGCAATATCAGTAGTAAGAGCAGATATAAAAAGTAAGTTGCCTAATCAAGAAGATGTAAGAAAAATATTAGATAAGATAAAGTAAATTTAAAGTTTAAAAGCACTAGGAGCAATCCAGGTGCTTTTTATCATATCAAAATTAAGAGTGTGAAAATAAACCTTTTAAAAAGTCTACCAAGAACTACAACCTATATTTACATATTAGATTTATAATATTTAATTAATAGCATTATATTTACAAAATATGCTATAATTAATTTGTAATTGTATCAAAATAATACCTCTAATAGTATCAAAATAATACTCATATAGGTATCAAAACAATACCTTATATTTATTACTAAAAATATTTATTATATATATTTATTATTTTTGCAAAAAAGTAACCTTTAGTTGAGCCAAAGGTTATTAATTTTAGCATACATCTTAGAAATTAATTCAAATATTTGATTTTCCATAAAATCAATCTCATAATTATTAATTTACATTATAGCTTTCTATAAAATTAATGCAATCTAATGCTTTAATAGTATGAAAACTAATTTGATGAGTAGGATATTTAAATTTCATTAATTCAAAGAATTTTTCCTTATTCATATGACCTAATGAATATGCTTCAATATAATCATATATAGTATCATCAGCCATAGGGCCAATAACAACATCATAACTATGAGTATGACCACTACGGCAATTTACTACAAACTCTAACCATTCATCATTATACTCATCAAATTTTTTAATATTTAAAGTATCTAGGTTCTTAATTTCATATACATTAACTATTGAAGTAGTAAATTTACTAGCCCATTTTTCTGCTTGCTCTATGATATTGGTACAATAAAATCCCCAAGAAAAATCTTTGGTAAATCTATGTTTACGAATTTCAGGATATTCTATCTTCATATAACTGCCATGATATAAAATTTGATTTTCCATAAAATCACCTCACATAATATAAATAAATATATTATATCAATTAATATATATAGGTATCAAGAGAGTACTCATAAAGTATCAAATCAATACTATTAAATAGTATCAAAATAATACCCTTAAGAGTATCAAAATAATACTCATATAGGTATCAAAACAATACCCTATATTTATTACTAAAAATATTTATTATATATATTTATTATTTTTTTGCAAAAAAGTAACCTTTGGTTGAGCCAAAGGTTATTAATTTACATAACAGATTTAATTTTTGCTATTTCATAACAATTTTCTTTGGTAACTTCCTTAACTTCTTTTAAAGCATCAAGCTTAGTATTAACTTCAGTTTTAAATTCAGTTAAGTTAGCAGTTTGTTCTACAACATTATCTAGCTTTTTTTCAATTCTTTCTTGTACTTGTTTTAATGTAGAAATATCTTGCTCTAGTACATCAACCTTATTTTCTAATCTATTCATTTGTTCCTGGATTGGTTTTAATTTTTCATCAAGCATTTTGCTTATAGAATTTAATAAATTTTCCATAAAATCACCTCACATAATATCAATAAATATATTATATCATCTAATTAAAAAGTTTCTATAAAAAATAAAAGCCTTTGGATCATCACCAAAGACTAATTATTCTCTATTATAAGTTTTTAAGAAATAATTATAAGATCTTCTATAAAGCTAGTAGGTAGGATTAAAGCTTACTTACTAATATCTTAATGTGTTAAATTTTTAACGCTAATAATTGACAATCTTGTAAAATAGAATACAATTATTACCGGAGGGATTAATTATGAATAAATATTATATTAAATTATGTCTATGTATATTTGGTGGACCATTAGGGTTACATTATTGGTATACCAAGAAATATGGTAAAGCTATTATATTTTTATTAACATCAGGAGGTCTTGGAATTTGGTATATCTTTGATATTGTAAGATTAATTTTAGATAAAAATTATTTATCAGATAATATTGAGAATATGAAAGAACATTCCAATGAAAAAAACAAAGTAGAAACTAAAGATATTATTTCTAAAGAGCATTTAAATGAAGTGGTTAATGAGGTAGATGATATTTTAAATAACAGATTTCTTAAAAGCACTGAATTATATTTAAAAGCATTTAATGATTTGCCTAAATATGATATCCAAAAAGTCTTAGATGATGCATTTATTAAGAAAATAACAAGAATTAAAGAGGTTGATTATGAAAAGTTTATAAAACCATCAGGGACTACAGATAGACCTATGAATTTTGTTGTATTTGATTTAGAAACAACAGGATTAAATGCTGTAACTAATGAGATAATTGAGATAGGAGCAATAAGATTTGATACTAATAAACCAGTAGAAGTATTCCATACTTTTATAAAGCCTAACAAGAAGATTTCAGCAAAGATTACTTCCATTAATGGAATTACTAATAAAATGGTTGAAGGATGTCCAACTATTGAAGAAGTATTACCTAGATTTATAGATTTTATTGGTGATGATGTATTAGTAGCTCATAACTCTGATTTTGATATGAAATTCATACTTAATAAATTATATAATCAAGGATATAAAAAAATAAAGAATAAAACTATAGATACATTGAAACTTTCAAGACAAAAAATTAGAGAATATGATTTTGAAACTGATAGAAATAAAAAATTAGATAGCTACAAATTAGAAAATTTAAAATATGCTTTTAGCCTTTGGGATGTAGGTTCACATAATGCAATTGATGATTGTAAGGTATGTGCATATGTATATCTAAAAGTTAAAAATGAATATGGTGATTTTTGCTATGTAGATTAAATATAAGTATAGCCAAGGTTTAGGTACCTTGGTTATTTTTAATTTAATAGTATCAAAATAATACTATTAAATAGTATCAAATTAATACCACTAAGAGTATCAAAATAATACTCATATAGGTATCAAAACAATATCCTATATTTATTACTAAAAATATTTATTATATATATTTATTATTTTTTTACAAAAAAGTAACCTTTGGTTCAACCAAAGGTTATTAATTTTTATATATTATTTTATTATTTTAAATTATTTTTTATATTCATTAAATAATAACTCTAAAGCTCTATCAACTAATTTTGATTTTGGTATCATAGTTTCTTCACTAAGTTTATCAAGTTTATTATTATAGTCTAAATCTATTGATGTAGTGAATCTAACTCTAGTTTTCAATTCTCTATATTTACTTTTATTTATTTCGTTCATGTAATCACCTCTGTATAAATTTTACTACATATTACTTAAGTTTTGCAAAGTTTATTTAATTTATTTAAGCATTGTGTTGACAAAAGTTTACTTAAGTTTTATAATTAATTCATAAACTTAAGTAAATAAAAAGGGGTGAATTAAATGTCAAAATCAAAAGTATCTAAAAATTTCATATCATTTAGACAATACATTAGAACTAAGGACTTATGCGTAAATGAACAATATCTTTTAGAATTGCTTTTCGAGTTTCATAATCATAGCTTTGGTTATGCTTATCCAGATTTAAAAACTTTGATGAAAGCATTTAATACAACTTCTAAAAATAGAGTAATTTCTACTATAAAAAAACTGGAGAAAAAAGGTTTAATTACAATTGTTAGAAAGTTTAAAGAAAATAATAGATATTTTATAGCAAATATAAATGAATTTATTGCTATAGAAAATACTGTAGAAAATAAAAAGACTACAGAAAATAAGAAAGTTCCAGTAAAAGCACCTGTCGATTCTAACGGTAATTTACCTTTAGAAGGACAAATAGATGTTGAAGAAGTCTTAAAAGCAAATGAGAGCCAATCTGACAAAGTTAAGCTTATATTAGACAAGTTTAAAGGAATTATATTATCTAAAAAGCAAAAAGAAGTGATTGATAATACTGAAAAAGGCATTTTAGAAAATGCAATTGCAAGTATAACTGTAGATAAAATAAATGCTACTTATCTTCTTGGAGCAATAGAAAGAGCAAAGACTAAATCAAAATATTTAGTTGATGGAATAAATCCTTTTAAATTTAACAATTTTAAAGCTAGAGAATATGACTATGATTCATTAGAAAAGAAGTTGTTAGGGTGGGATAAGCAAGAAGATGTAATTGAAGAAGAACAATTACCTTTAGGAATTGGCTGGTTAGGAGTTTAGAAATATGAGTATAGATAGCAGAATAAGAGAACTTAAAAGAGCAATATTGCATGAGAAGAATAAGCAAGTAAGAAAAATTTATAAAGAGCATATAGAGTTTTTAAAAACTCAAATTTAATAAAAAATTTGTTTATAAAAGAAAAAAAGGCATACCAAAGATGGTACACCACACAATCACAAATTGAGTATACCATCTTGGATGTAAAAATTCAAGGGGGATTTTAAAATGAATTTTGAAGAAATAAAGATGATTTTAGACATTATGATAACGTGGCTATTTTGGGCAATAGTACATTTAGTTTTTTTATTGTCAGTTTTAGTTACAATCAGATTATTTTTAGGAGTAAGTATTCCTAAGAAGTTACTTGAATTAATGAATAGATAATTAGGAGGTAAAAAAATGAAATTAATAACTGTTGATATAGGATCATTTAATATCAAAACAAGTGAAGGGATTATTTTGGAAAATAGATTTGAATTAGATAATAATGCTGAAACTTTTGGGGGAGAAGTATTAAGTTTTGATGGAAACAATTATTTCTTTGGCAAAGGAGAGTTTAATAAAACTTTTTCAAAAGCTCATAAAGAAATTGAAGTACCATTATTTTATGCATTATCAAAAAGTAATGTTTCAGGAGAAGTAAATTTAATATTACACTTACCAGCAAGTCAAATGGCAATGAAAAACTTAATAGTTGATAGGTTACAAGATCATGAGTTTACCTATAAGGTAAATGGTGTTGAATATAAAACTATTTTTAATAAAGTTGGTGTATTAAGAGAGGGATGGAGCTCATTTTATAGCCTATCTAAGAGAAATGATGGATTAATTGCAGTAATGGATATTGGGGGGAGAACAACTGATATTTTTACATTTAACAACGGCATTAATGAAAAAGAAAAGTCGCTTCCAATAGGAATGATGGATGTATTTAACGATATAGCTGATAAATTGAATGGACAAGGCGAAAATAGAAGATTGGAAGATATTCATAAGTTATTAGCAAATGAAATAATAAATATTGATGAATTTGAATGTGTTATTTATAAGTATGCAGCAAAGATAATAAATGATGTAAAAGTAACCATAGATAACCTTAGTGATTATAAAATTTATCTAACTGGGGGAGGAGCAGAGTATTTTATAAATGTTCTTGATAAGAAATTTAGAATAGAAATTATGAAGAATAATTTATGTTCTAACTGCAATGGAAGCTACAATATTGGAAAGGCAAAGGGGTTAGATAAATGATGAAATTTGTAATGTTTCTTGATAAGAAAATAAAAGATGCATTAGATAAAATTATTTATATAAAAATAGATAATAAGATTGTATATAAAGAAGAAAAAGCAAGGGGATTAGATAAATGATAAAAATGAGATTAACATTTGTTGATACTGAAGAAGGCAATATTGAATTAAATAATGCTTTAAATAAAATACAAGATATTTTTACAGTAATACAAACAAGTAAAATTTATAAAGGAAGGGGAAATAGTAAGTATAGCAATATATATTTAGATGTTGATAATAAAGCACCAAAAAGCACTAAATAACACATACTGTACTTATTAAAAGTTATGTACCTTATATTATAAAATTGATGTAAGGTACATAATGATACTAGGTGTGCAAATGAGGGTTAATTTGAGTCTGAATGAAAATAATTCTAAAGATAAAAAGATAATTGATTTTTTAGAAAGTAAGTATAATTCATGTGCTTATATAAAAGAAATATTATATCAATTAGCAAATGATAATGATGAAGTTAATATATTATTGTCAAATAGAAATAAAAATTTTGAAACAACAAAGCAGTTTAAAGAAGAACCAGAAGAATCATTCGATGAAATCATAGGAGTTGAGGGGATAGAACTTTAAATATGTTGAGTTTTGATAATTAATAATAAAATAAGTGGACAAATGTTGTTATTTAACGTTATTTGCAGATAAGACTATGCAACAATTGTTAAGCGGTAATGTGGATATTGGCTTTTCAGGACCAGAGCAAGTTGTTTATATTTACAATCAAGGGAGAGAGGATTATCCAGTAGTATTTGGACAACTTACACAAAGGGATGGTTCATTTTTAGTTGGAAGAGAAGAAGAGGAAAATTTTGACTGGTCATCATTAAAGGGTAAAGAAATAATTGGTGGAAGACCAGGTGGAATTCCAGAAATGGCTCTAGAATATGTATTAAAACAAAATGGGTTAAATCCAGAAAATGATGTGAAAATGGTTACTAATGTAGATTTTACAGCTACAGCAGGTGCCTTTAAATCAGGAATTGGAGATTATGTTGCATTATTTGAGCCAACAGCAACTATGCTTGAAAAAGATGGTGCAGGAAATATAGTTTCATCAATAGGTAATGAAGCAGGAAATATTTCATATACCTGTTTTTATACAACTAAATCCTATATGGATGAAAATCCAGAGATAATTCAAAAATTTACTAATGCAATTTATAAGGGACAACAATGGGTTCAACAACATACAAGTGAAGAAGTAGCAGATTCAATTATTTCATTTTTTCCAGGAACAGATAAGGAAGTAATAGTTAAAGTAATTGATAATTACAAAAATATAGAAGCATATTCAGAAACACCTGAAGTAAGTGAAGATGGATTAAATAAATTAATGGATATTATACAAGGATATGATGAAAGTTTAATTACTGAAAGACCTGATTTTAATATTATTGTTAACAATTCATTTGCAAAACAAGCAGTAAAATAGAAAATAATAAAAATTTTAAAAATAAGTAACTAAATAGATATAAAATGATTGGTGGTGGTAAAGTGAGTCTCTTAGAAGTAAAAGATGTAAATATGAACTATCATACTATAGATGGTACTACAGAAGCCATAAAAAATATAAGTTTTAAGGTTGAAAAGGAAGATTTTGTAAGTATTATAGGTCCTTCAGGATGTGGAAAGTCAACCTTGCTTAATATAATAAGTGGAATACTAATTCCATCTAGTGGAGAAGTAAAATTTTCAGATTCATCAATAAAAAATAATTTAGATAAAATGGGATATATGTTTCAAAAGGATTATTTATTTCCTTGGTTATCAGTTAGAGAAAATGTATTGTTAGGACTTAAGATTAAAAAGATATATACAAAAGAAAACATAAAATATGCAGAAAGCTTATTAAAGTGTTATGGGTTAAATAAATTTGAAGAGCATAAACCTGAGCAGTTGTCAGGAGGAATGAGGCAAAGGGTAGCTTTAATAAGAACATTGGTATTAAGACCAGAAATATTATTGCTTGATGAGCCATTTTCTGCTTTAGATTATCAAAGCAGATTAAAGATGACAGATGATGTGTATGAAATAATTAAAAGAGAAAAGAAAACAGCAATAATGGTAACTCATGATTTAGGTGAAGCAATAGTAATGTCTAATAGAGTTATAATTTTAAGTAATAGACCAGCAACAATTAAAGAAGATGTAAATATAAAATTTGAAAATAAAGATGCAACTCCTTTCGATAAAAGAAAAGAATCAGAATATAATGAGTATTTTAGAAAACTATGGGGGGAGTTGGATAATTAATATGGAAAAAGAACATGAAGTATATTTAAAAAAGGTAAAAAGAAATAAGTGGAAAATAGGAATAATAAGAATTGCAATATTGGTTATATTTATTGCACTTTGGGAAGTTGCAGCTAAATTAAAATTGATTGACCCATTTTTAACATCAAGTCCAAGCAGAATAGTAAAATCATTAATTAGTTTTGTTAATGGAGGTACATTATTTAGGCATATATGGGTAACTTGTTATGAAACTATAATTGGATTTATGTTAGGAACTATTTTAGGGGTAATTATTGCAATAATATTATGGGCATCTAAGACAGCATCTAAAGTATTAGATCCTTATTTAGTAGTGTTAAATGCTTTGCCAAAGGTTGCACTTGCTCCAATTATTATATTTTGGGTTGGGAATGGAACTCCAGCAATTATTACAATTGCATTATTAATATCGATTGTTACAACTATAATAAGTGTTTTAACTGGTTTTAATGAAGTTGATGAAGGTAAAATGCTATTGATGACAACATTTCAAGCAAATAAATGGCAAAAGTTAAGATATTTAGTTTTTCCAGCATCAATACCAGTAATTATATCTGCTTTGAAAATAAATGTAGGACTTTCATGGGTAGGAGTAATAATGGGTGAATTCTTGGTGGCAAGAGAAGGATTAGGCTTTTTAATAATATATGGAGGTCAAATTGCTCAATTAGATATGGTTATGATGAGTATTGTTATTTTATCAGTAATTGCATTTATAATGTATGAAGTAGTTGCAATTTTAGAAAATAAGCTTGTAAATAAAAAAAAGTGAGATTTATAATAATGGCAAATTAAGTGGTTTTTAGTAAAATAATAAAATTAAATCGAAGTTTGCCATTTTTAATTACATAAATTTGAATATAATGTAGAAAAATAAATTATTATTTGAAAAAGAGTACTTTTTTTGTTAAAATTATATATTATAAATAAAGAGTAAACAAATGGAGGGATTATGAAAAAGAATACAAATGACTCCTTAGGCAAAAATAAAAAAATAAAAAAAGGCAAATATTTTGAAACAATAACTACATTAAGTCTTTCTATATTATTTGCTTTCGTGGTCTTAGTTGGTACTCAAAGTATAATGGGAGCAAAGACAACTACAATAACAGAAAATAAAGCAGAGAAATATTACTATGATGGTAAATATGATGAAGCTATAAATGAATATATGGAAATGCAAAAGAAGGAAACTTGGCCTATTTGGACTGTTAAAACAGCAGAAGTTTACTCTATTCAAGGTAACTTAACAAAGTCAAATAATTTATTAAAAGAAGCTATAATAAAAAGAGATAAGATAATGCTTGAAGATGGAAAAAAATACTTAGAGCAAGATAAAGAGTTAATTAATAAAGTTATATTTACTTTTTATATGAATAATGATCTTGAACAAGCTGAAAGGCTAGGAGAATATTATTTAAATACATATAATACATATAAACCGTTATTAAAAACAATGTTTGCAGTATATTTAGCAACTGACCAAAAAGATTTAGCTAAAGAAATAGTTAAAACATATCCAATTGATTTAGAAGATGCATATGACTTAGCTGTTTTAGGTAAAATGCAACTTATGTTAAAGGATTATGAAGGTGGATTACATAATTTAAGATTATCATATGAATTAAATAAAAATGAAATAAAGATATATGATGTAATAATGGAAGTATGTGAATTTGATAAAAATTCATTATTAAAAAAAGTAACTGAATTATCAGGAGAAAATCCAAAAGTTGAGGCATATAAGGCTTGGCTTGAGGAAATTAAATCTTTTGATAAAAATATTAATGATTTTAATAGTAAGGTAATAAATGAAATAAATACTTGCATTAACACTAGTGAGCTAAATAAGGATTCATATGTAGAATCATATGTTGAAGCTTGGAAAAACTTTAATAATGAACAATATGATAAAGCAAAAGAATTATGTACTGAAGCAATACTGAGAAATAGTAAATATGAAAATTCATATATTTTAATGGCTAATATATTATATAAAACAAAAAGTAGTGATAAGGGTGAAGGTTATATAAGAACAGCTATATATAATGAGCCATATAATTACAATTTAATTATGAATGTAGCAAAATTACAAGAAAATTTAAATAATAATTTAGAATTAGCTAAGAGATATTATGAACTTGCACTAAATTTAAGCAATGATAATCCAGAAATATATTATGACTTAGCATTATTAAAATTTGAACAAGGAAATAGCAAAGAAGCAATTTTAGATTTAAAAAAAGCTTTATCTATAAGTAAGAATAGTAAATATTATAGGGCATTAGGAACAATTTACTATAATGAAGGAAAATATGGTAATGCAATTGAAAATATAAAAGAAGCTTATAATATTAATGCAAATGATGTTTTAGCTTTAAATAATGCTGCATGTTATTATGCTATGGTAGATAAAGATATATGGAGAGCATATTCAAACATTGAATCAGCATATAATGAAATGAGTAATTTATTAGATAATGAATCAAAAGAATTAATTACAAAAAATTATAACATCATAAAAGAAATATATAATAAATATATTAATAATGAAAATATGACTATTGATGTTAATGGATTAGAATTAGCATTTTAATACAAATGAGAGATAATAAAATTTATCTCTCATTTTTTTTAATAAATACTCAAAAATCATTTCTAATTTTTATAAAATATGGTAATATATTCTATAAAGAAGTGTTCTGAATTTTATGAAAAAATATAATAAAATTGAATTTAAGAAAATAGTACTTAGAAGGTAATAGTTTGAGTAATTTGAGTGGGAGGAATTAAAAATGGGACAAAAAATTAAAAAGATAGCTTTATTAACAGGTGGTGGAGATTGTCCAGGCCTAAATGCTGTAATAAGAGCCGTAACAAAGACTGCAATATTAAATTATGGTATTGAAGTAATTGGTTATAAGTTTGGATATAGAGGATTATATAATAATGATTTTGTTTCTTTAAATTTAGATTCAGTAGCAGGAATATTGCATAGAGGAGGTACAATTCTTTATAGCTCTAACAAAGATAATTTATTTGATTACCTCGTAGAAGAAAATGGTGTGATGGTAAAGAAAGATGTATCTGATGTTGCAAATGAAAATTTAAAAAGAGAAGGTGTTGATGTTTTAGTAGTAATTGGTGGAGATGGAACATTAACTTCAGCTAGAGATTTTGCTAGAAAGGGAGTTAATGTAATTGGAGTTCCTAAAACTATTGATAACGATTTATCATCAACAGATGTTACATTTGGATTTAATACAGCAATTGATGTAGCAACAGAGGCATTAGATAGACTTCATACAACAGCAGAGTCACATCATAGAATTATGATTTGTGAAGTTATGGGAAGAAATGCTGGATGGATAGCATTAGAATCAGGTATAGCAGGTTCTGCAGATGTAATTCTTTTACCAGAAATACCTTATGATATTAAAAAAATTGAAGAAAAAGTAAGGCAAAGAGAAGCAGAAGGAAGAAACTTTACTATAATTGTAGTTGCAGAAGGAGCAAAACCTAAAGATGGAGATGTGGTAGTATCTAAAATAGTTTCAGATAGTCCAGATCCAATAAGACTTGGTGGAATTGGAAATAAACTAGCTGATGATTTAGAAAAGTTAATTAAAGATCATGAAGTTAGATGTACTGTTTTAGGACATGTACAAAGAGGGGGAAATACTTGTACTTATGATAGAATTCTTTCAACAAGATATGGAGTTGCAGCAATGGAATTGATTATTGAAGGAAAATTTGGACAAATGGTTTGTTTAAAAGGTGATACTATAACTAATGATACTTTAGAAAATGTAATAGGACAAAATACTAAGAAAGTAAATCCAGAAGGTGAATTAGTACAAGTTGCTAAAAAGATAGGAATTATTTTTGCAGAATAATAATTGGATATAAAGCATATAAATAGTGACAGATACAAAGGGTAATTTTATTAATAAGATAATCTTTTGAGCTGTCACTATTTTATATTATATAAATTTGGTGAATAAACTATAAAGTAGTAAATGCAAATTTAGAAGATATCAAAAAATTTACAGTAAATACTTCAAAATATTCTGACAATATGATATACTTATATTAAAGTAAAGGAAATTTATTGAATCAGTAAATTTAGGAGGGTATTATGAAAGAAATAAAGAAATATTTAGAATCAAGGATTGGAAAATATAGTTTCTTTTTTGAAGATTTGAAAAGTGGTTATGTGTATGGATACAATGAAAACGTTTCTATGACAGCTGCTGGATGTATGAAGCTTCCAATAGCTGTTTCGTTAATAAAAGCAGTAGAAGAAAAGAAACTTGATTTTATGGATAAGATTAAAATTCAAAGTAAAGATAAGGTTTATGGAACAGGAATTATTCATGAATTTAATGAAAGGGAATATACAGTATTTGAACTTATGGTTATAATGCTAATACAAAGTGATAATACTGCTGCAAATAAAATAATTGATTTAGTAGGAATGGAACAAATAAATGAAGATATAGTAGCTATGGGATTAAAGAATACAAAGTTAAATAGAAAGACAAATGATGAGAGAAGTGTAGTTTCAAATATTGAAAATATAACAACAGCATATGATTTAGCAAGAATATGGAAACATTTATCAAATGGAACCTTTTTATCAAAAGATAATGGGCAAATGCTTATTGATATATTAAGAAGACAACAAATTAAAAATAAATTAGCTTTATATATTCCAGATGATTTAAAAATTGAAATATCAAGTAAAACTGGTGATAAAAAAGGTGTTGAAAATGATACAGAATACTTAGAACTTCCAAAAGGTAAATTTACTTTTACTGTATTATCAGAAGGAATTCCTAATAGTGTTTATGGAACTGTTTCTTTAGCAAAGTGTGGAAAAATGATGTGGGATGAAGTAATGAATAATTGGAATTAAATTACATTGACAAAATTTGAATGTAGTGATATTCTAACAAAAAAGAACCTTTAAGAGAATCCGAGAGATTCATAAGGAAGCTGTAATAATACCCATATTGTATAAGATTACTATACCTTCCTTATGTCTAAGGGAGGTTTTTTTGTATTCTTTAAATTTAACACTGTGATGTTAAAAAGGAGTGATTATAAAAAATGAAAAATAAACATTTAATAAGTCCAATGGATTTTTCAAAAGAAGAACTTAATGAAATTTTTGAATTAGCAGAAAAATTTATTTCAAATCCAAAAGAATTTTCACATATCTGTGACGGCAAAATTTTAGCTACACTTTTTTATGAACCTAGTACTAGAACACGTTTTAGCTTTGAAGCAGCTATGATGAGATTAGGAGGGAAAATACTAGGTTTTTCAGAACCAAATTCAACCTCCAGTGCAAAGGGAGAAACATTAGCAGATACAATAAGAATGGTTTCTATTTATTCAGATATAATTGCAATGAGACATCCTAAAGAAGGAGCAGCAAAAGTTGCAAGCATGTATTCATCAGTTCCAGTTATTAATGCAGGGGATGGTGGACATCAACATCCAACTCAAACATTAACAGATCTTTTAACTATTAAATCACAAAAAGGAAAATTAGAAGGTCATACAATAGGGATTTGTGGTGACCTAAAAAATGGACGTACAGTACAATCGTTAATAATGGCTATGTCTAGATATAAAGATGTTAAATTTATACTTATATCTCCAAAGGAATTGGTAATTCCAGAATATATAAAAGAAGAGGTATTAAAAAGAAATAATATATATTTTAAAGAAGTAGAGAATATAGAAGAAGTAATTGAAGAATTAGATATACTATATATGACAAGAATTCAAAAAGAAAGATTTTTTAATGAAGAAGAATATTTAAGATTAAGGGATTGTTATGTATTAGATAATGAAAAAATGAAAAGGGCAAAATCAAATATGATAGTAATGCATCCACTTCCAAGAATAAATGAAATTGCAACAGAAGTAGATAATGATTGTAGAGCTGTATATTTTAAACAAGCTGAATATGGAATGTATGTAAGAATGGCATTAATAGTTAAGTTATTGGAGGAGTGTAATGTTACAAATAACTAGTATAAAAAATGGATTTATGTTAGATCATATAAAAGCTGGAATGGGTGTAAAGATATTTAGATATTTACATTTAGATGAGTTAGGTCATCAAGTTGCTTTAATTATAAATGCAGATAGCAAAAAGATTGGAAAAAAAGATATTATAAAAATTGAAAATTTAGAAACAATAAATTATACAGTTCTTGGGTTACTTTCACCAGGAATAACTATAAATGAAGTAAGAAATGAAATAATTGTAAGTAAAATAAAGCCAGAATTACCAGAAGAAATAAAAAATATATTAATATGCCAAAATCCTAATTGTATTACTTCAGTGGAAAAATACATACCCCATAGCTTTAAATTATTTGATAAAGAAAAGGGAAGTTATAAATGTGAATATTGTGAACAAATTATAAATCCAAGTGAGGTATAAAAATATGAATTTATTAATAAAAAATGCTAATGTAATAGATGCTAATGGAAAATTTCAAGGTGATATATTAATAATAGATGGAATAATAAATCAAATTGGTAAAAATATAGATAAAAATGGAGTGGAAATTCTTGATGCAAAGGGATATACAGTAATGCCTTCTTTTATAGATACACATGCTCATTTTAGAGAGCCAGGATTAACTTATAAGGAAGATATAGAAAGTGGATCTAAGGCAGCTGTAAAAGGAGGCTATACTGGAGTATGTTTAATGGGAAATACTAATCCAATTTGTTCAACAAAGGAGGTAGTAGAATACGTTAGAAATAAAGTAAGGGAAGTAGGATTAATTGATGTTCATCAATGTGTATCAATTACAGAAAATTTTAATGGTAAATCTATAGAACACTTAGGGGCTTTTAATGATGATAATGAACTTATAGCAATAACTGATGATGGTGTTGGAGTTATGGATTCTAGTATTATGATGAAGGCAATGGAAAAGGCAAAGGAAAATAAGTGGATTATAATGTCACATGCAGAAGATAGAACATTTTCTAAAATAGATATGAGAATAGCAGAGGATTTAATGACTATAAGAGATTTATACTTAGCTAAAGTAACTGGTGCAAGATTACACATGGCTCATGTAAGTACAGTTGAATCAATTAATGCAATAAGAGAAAGTAAAAAGACAGGAAGTAATGTAACTTGTGAAGTTACACCACATCATATAGGATTAACATCAGATATAAGTAATTATAGAGTAAATCCTCCAATAAGAGAAAAAGAAGATGTTAATGCAATAATAAAAGGAATTAAAGATGGAACTGTTGATTGTATAGGTACAGATCATGCACCACATACTGAAGAAGATAAAAAAAATGGTGCTCCAGGCATGGTAGGATTAGAAACTGCATTTAGTATTTGTTATACAGAATTAGTAAAAAATAATGGTATTTCTATAAATAAATTAAGCGAGTTAATGTCTAAAAATCCAGCAAATATTCTTAAAATGAATAAAGGAATAATTTCAGTTGGAAAAGATGGAGACTTAGTATTAGTTGATTTAAATAAAGAAATAACAATTGATAAAGAAGCATTTGCATCTAAAGGTAAGAATACTCCTTTCCAAGGAAGAAAATACTTTGGAGAAATTGTAAAGACTATAAAGGGCGGTAAAGTAATATATAGTAAATAAGTTTAGTATTATCATAAGAGAAGAAGGGTGAAGTTAATATGAAAAGTTTTATAATGGATAAGTTATATAAAAGAGTTGAGGAAAGAGGTGTTGTGTGCTTAGGGTTAGATACAGCTGTTGAATATATACCTTCACATATTTTAGATGGAAAATCAATAGAAGAAGCAATATTTGAATATAATAAATCAATTATAGATGAAACTTTAGATGTTGTAGCTTGCTTTAAGGTTCAAATAGCATATTATGAAGCTTTAGGATTAGCTGGACTTATGGCATATAAGAAAACATTAGAATATTTAAGAATAAAGGATGCAATTATAATTGCAGATATAAAAAGAGGCGATATAATGGCAACTGCAACTCAATATGCTAAAGGTCATTTTAGTGGAGATTTTGAAGCAGACTTTATTACTTTAAGTCCATATATGGGGATGGATAGTATAGAACCATATATGCCATATATGGAAAATGGGAATAAGGGTGTTTTTGTATTAGTTAGAACTTCAAATCCAGGAGCTGAAGATATAGAAAATATTGATACAAAAGATAATAGCAAAGTTTATAAGGTTGTAGGTGATAAACTTACTAAGATGGGTGAATCTATAAAAGGTGAATGTGGATATTCAGCTATTGGTGGAGTTATTGGATGTACTCATGTTGAAGAGGGTAAGGAAATTAGAGAAAGATATAAAAATATGTTTTTCTTAATACCTGGTTATGGAGCACAAGGAGGAAAAGCAGAAGATGTAGCCTTATATTTAAGAAATGGAAATGGTGGAGTTGTAAATTCATCAAGAGCTATTCTTTTAGCATATAAAAAGGAAAATAAACCAGAAGAATTTGCACTTTGTGCAAGAAAAGAAGCTATAAGAATGAGAGATGAAATAAGAAAAGCTGTTAATAATCTTTAGGAGGAGAGAATTTATGAAGTACACAAAAGGCGAGATTTTGTTAAATGATGAAATTCAAACTGGAATATATAAAATGGTTGTAAAAGATAAAAATAAAGCAAAGGCAGGTCAGTTTTACATGCTTAAGCATAATGGAACAACCCTTCTTCCAAGACCAATAAGTGTATGTGAAACTAATGGAGAAACACTTACTTTTGTTTATGCCGTTGTAGGTAATGGAACTAAAGAATATGCAGAATTAAAAGTAGGAGATACAATAAGTTTAAATGGTCCATTAGGGAATGGATTTAATTTGGAAGAAGATTATGGTAAAGTTGCTTTAGTAAGTGGTGGAATTGGTACAGCTCCAATGTTAGAGCTTTCTAAAAAGCTTAGAGAAAAGAAAAAAGATATAAAAATGGATCTTTATGCAGGATTTAGAGATGATATATATTTAATAGATGAAATAAATGAATTTGTTGATAAAAGCTTTGTTTCTACCAATACAGGAAAATATGGTCATAAGGGTTTTGTAACAGAAATATTGGATGTAGATAAATATGATACGGTATTATGTTGTGGACCTGAAGTTATGATGAAAAAGGTTATTGAAATTTGTAAAGAAAAACAAGTAAAAGTATATGTTTCAATGGAAAAGCATATGGCTTGTGGAGTAGGAGCATGTCTAGTGTGTACTTGTAAAACTAAAGATGGAAATAAGAGAACTTGTAAAGATGGCCCAGTATTTGATGGATATTATGTAGAATTATAAAAGACCAAAGGAGAAGATAAAATGTTAAAAGTTAATATAAATGGATTAGATTTTAAAAACCCAGTAATAGCAGCATCAGGAACCTTTGGTTTTGGAGCAGAATATAACAATTTTTATGATGTAGGAATTTTAGGTGGTATTTCATCAAAGGGATTAACTTTAAATGAAAAGGCAGGGAATTATGGAATAAGGGTATTTGAAACTCCATCAGGAATGATGAATTCAGTTGGACTTCAAAATCCAGGAATAGATAAATTTATAGCAGAAGAACTTCCAAAGATGAAGAAATTAGGAACTAACATTATTGCAAATGTTGGTGGTGGATGTATGGAAGATTATGAAATTGCTTTAGATAAACTTAATGGAACAGATGTTGATATGATAGAACTTAATATATCATGCCCAAATGTAAAAAGTGGAGGTATTGCTTTTGGAATTAAATCAGAAGTTGCTTATGAAGTTGTTAAAAAAGCTAAATCAATAACTGATAAGACTTTAATGGTTAAATTATCACCTAATGCAGAAGATATTGTAGATATGGCTATTAAATGTCAAGAAGCAGGAGCAGATTCGTTATCATTAATTAATACATTAAAGGGATTAGCAATAAATCCATATAAAAGAAAGGCAGTGTTTAATAATGTATATGCAGGATTGTCAGGACCTGCAGTTAAGCCAGTAGCTTTAAGAATGGTTCATGAAGTTGCAAAGGCAGTAGAAATACCAGTAATAGGTTTGGGGGGAATAACCACAGGGTTAGATGCTATAGAATTTATGATGGCAGGAGCTTCAGCAATTCAAATAGGAACAGTAAATTTCTTTAATCCAATGGCAGGAAAAGAAATTATTGAGGAAATGGAATTGTTTTGCAAAGAACAAGGAATTAAAGATATTAATGAAATAATAGGAATAATATAATAACATTAATAAAAGGTTCTAAATGTATTTATAAATATATTTAGAGCCTTTTTATTGATTGTTAATTAAAAAGCTTTATCAAAACCGATATTTTGATAAAGCTTTCTTTTTATGCTATATATTCTTCGGCATCTTCTTGCCATTCTTCAACTTCATCACCAAGCCCTTTTATAGAAGACGCATAAAATACAGGATTTTTTCCAGATTTCTTTTGAGTTATATAATCATTTAATGCAGAAATAGCAATCTTACTTAACATTACTATTGCAATTAAATTTAATATAGCCATTAATCCCATAAATACGTCAGCTAAGTTCCAAACTAAATCCATTGAAGCAATTGATCCAAATAAAACCATAGCTGCTACTAAAATTCTATATAAATATAAATAAATCTTTTTATCAGATATAAATTGTATATTAGTTTCTCCATAATAATAATTTCCTATAATTGAACTAAAGGCAAACAATAATATACATATAGTTATAAATGTACCACCCCAAGATCCAACTTGAGAAATTAATGCCATTTGAGTAAGCTCTATACCTTTAACACTACCATCTAATGGAATATTAGAACCGGATAAAAGGATTATAAATGCAGTAGAAGTACAAATTATTAATGTATCAGTAAATACACCTAATGTTTGAATTAATCCTTGTTTTGCAGGATGTGATACAGTTGCAGTTGCAGCTGCATTTGGTGCAGAACCCATACCAGCTTCATTTGAAAATAAACCTCTTTTTATACCTTGTAATAAAGCAGCGCCAATACCACCACCAACAAATTGTTTAATTCCAAATGCATGTTCAAATATAGTTTTAAATAATCCAGGAATTGACTTATAGTTAATAACTATTATAAATAAGGCAATTATTATGTAAGCAGAAGCCATTATAGGAACTAAAATTCCAGAAATTTTAGCAATTCTATTTACTCCACCAAAAATAATTATTAATGTTAATATAGTTAAGATTATTCCAATTAATAATTTATTTGTATTAAAACTAGAAGCAAATGCTGCAGTAATTGTATTTGATTGAACAGAATTAAATGCAAATCCGAAACAAAGAATTATAAGAACTGAAAAAGTAACACCCATCCATTTTTTCTTAAGACCTTTTTCCATATAGTATGCAGGTCCACCTCTATAGTTATCACCATCTTTAACTTTATAGATTTGAGCTAAAGTAGATTCTATAAGAGCAGAAGCAGAACCTATTAAAGCAATAAGCCACATCCAAAAAACAGCACCAGGTCCGCCTATAGCAATAGCAGAAGCAACGCCAGCTAAGTTACCAGTTCCAACTCTTGAAGCAGTACCTATACAAAATGCTTGAAATGATGAAATTTCATTCTTAGACTTATCTTTATTTTCACTTCCAGTTCCTTCGCCAAGCAATTTAAACATTTCTTTAAAGTTAGTAAATTGAACAAACTTTGTTTTAAAAGTGAAATATACTCCAATTGTTATAAGCATAGCAATAAGAATATAAGTCCAAATAAAGTCATTAATTGATAAAATAAAGTCGTTTAAAAGTTTCATATAATTTCCCCTTTCCAATATAATTTGATATTCTTATTGGTAGTATACAATAATAAAAAGAAATATGCAAGAAGTAATAAAAATAAATTCAAAAAAAGAGGTTTTTGATATAAAAATGACATTGAAATTGATAAAAATGAATGAAAATGCAATAGATAAATCATTATTAAAAATAAAAAAAGCAGCCAATTTTGACTGCTTTTTTTAATGATTAAATAATCCATTTATTATATCTGAAATTGAAGTTCTATGAGCCTCTGCGTCTGTATCGGAGGTAGATGTATCTCTATTGTGGTTATTACCATTATTACCGATGTTTTCATCAGGAGTATTAGTAGTAACTTTAACATTAAGTTTTACTGTTTCTGAATTTTTAATTTTTTCAGTAAATGAAACTAAAGTATATTGTCCAGATGAGATATTACTTGCAACTGATGCACCATGTATTTTATATTTAATTCCTCTATTATTTAATATAACAATAGCATCATATAAATCCATATCAGCTCTTAAGCCAATTTCAGATAATTTAATATATTCTTCAGCTTTAGTATCATCCTCTCTAGTAGGTACTACAAAAGGATAATCATCTGCATTTGGATTTGCATTAGGTTTATTAATGAATACTTTATCTTCAATAAGACGAGAAGGAGTATTTTTATTTGCTAATTTATTATTAGAACTATTAACACTAACACTAACATGAATATCACAAACAGATTTTGGTTGAGTTCCATCAATAAAGTATTCAGTTTTTACTCGATTTCCTCTTTGATCTTCATAACATAAATCTGTAGGAGATTTTCCTGAATCTTTACATACTTTTGCTTCAACTAAACCAGATGGCTTTTCAATATCCTTATACTCTAAGCCTTCATGAGCAACAGCCATTATTTTACTAAAAAGTGATGCGGCACTAGAACTTCTACCATTCATTCTTTGAGGATTATCGTATCCAATCCATACAGAACCAGAATAATAAGGAGTTAATCCAGCAAACCAGAAGTTATCTGATGAATTTGTTGTTCCTGTTTTTCCAGCTACAGGTATATCATTAAATTGTGCGCTAGTAGATGATCCCTTTAAAATATCATAAATTATATATGATGTTTGTGGTGAAAATAACTTTGTTGATATAGGCTCTTTTTCTAGTAATAAATTACCACTTGCATCTTCAACTTTAGTATAAAGTGCTGGTTCATAAATTACACCATTATTTCCAAAGGCTCCATAAGCAGATGCTAAAATTGTAGTATTACCACCATCTCTATTACCAATAGGTTGGTCAAACTGTCCTAATGCTAACGCAGACATTGTATGAGATTGAGGAGCATATTTAAGTCCTGCCTTTTTACCATAATTAAGGGCTGTATCTAAACCTAGCATATCTACTGTTTTTATAGAAGTTAAATTTTTAGAGTATGTTAAAGCTTCTCTTGCAGTGATATAACCAAACATTGAACCATCAGCATTTTTAGGAACAACAGAACCAAAATTATATTTTTCCAATATTTCTTCAGAAACTGAAGTATCATCAAGTGGGGTTCCAGCTGTAATTAATTTAGTATCAATAGCTGGACCATAAACTGTTAAGGGTTTAGTTGTTGATCCTATTGATTTTAAGTCAAAATAAGCTCTATTTAATGAAGCAGAAGGTTGATTTCCACGTCCTCCAATAAGAACTTTAACTTGCCCAGTTTTATAATCTATTATTGTAGCAGATGCTTGAAGTAATGGAACACCATCACTATCTGTAGGGTCACCATTGTTAACATCTACTTGCAAATTTGATCTATCATTTAATATATCTTGAACAGTATTTTGCATTTGAACATTTAAAGTAGTATAAATTTTTAATCCACCATTAACTAATAATTTTTCTACTTCTTCTTCGGTATATTTATATTTGTCAATTAGGTCTTTTTTTACTTGATTTAATGCAGGATATACAAACCATTCATTATTAACGGTAGAAGATGTATCCATCTTCTTGAAATTGAAATTATTAGCATTTGCATCATTGATTGCAGAATTATAGTCTTCTTGAGAAATATAACCTAATTCAAGCATTTTAGATAACACAGTTTTAGTTCTGTTAATATATCCATTAGGATAATTTGAAGAACTAGTATTATAAGCACTATAAGTTGTAGGAGCTTGTGTAATACCAGCTATATAAGCACACTCAAGTAATGTAAGATCCTTAGCATTTTTAGCAAAGAAATATCTTGATGCAGCTTCAACACCATAAATATGACCACTTAAAGGTATAGTATTTAAATAAGTTCTGATTATTTCTTCTTTGCTTACTTGTTTATCTAATTTAACAGCTAATACTATTTCTTTTATTTTTCTGTTAATTCTATCAAGTGGATTTGACTCTGAAGCAGCTTCAGAGGATAATATAGTATTTTTTATTAATTGTTGAGTAATTGTTGAAGCACCATGGATACCATTTTGCTTTCCTAGTATTACCATTACATCTCTAGCTGCAGCACCTAATATTCTTTTTACATCTATGCCACCATGTGTCATAAAGCGTTCGTCTTCTATTGAAATATAGGCATTTATTAAATTTTGAGGCATTTCATCATAAGAAATAATATATCTAATTTCCGTTGAAGGTAAATCATCAATAAAATTACCTTGATCATCATATAACATTGATGGTTGATTTAAGTTATAAATAGCATTTACATCTAATGACGGTGTTGTTTTAATTACAGCAACTACATATCCAATGCCTACAACACTAATTAATAATCCTAAAATTAATATTGTAAGAAAAAAATATTTGAAAAATCGTTTTAATTTAGATGGCTTCTTTTTTGAGGCTTTAATCTTCTTTTTTGACTTAACAGCTTTTTCCTTTGGAACTTTTGATTTATTAGAATCTTTAGCCATTTGTTCCTCCTTTTATTTATATATAATATAATATTCTATTCCATTTAATTATAGCATATTAATTATAATAGTAAAATAATAACTATCAAGGTGAGTGTATGAAGTATTATACAAAAAAGCCTAAGTATTATAAAAGGCCTAATTTAAAATATAATAGGTTTCAATATTGGTTTCTAATAATAGTTATGATAATTTTACTGTTTAATATAATTCTTTATTTATTTAATAAAAGAATTTTACCATCTGTACTTAGCATAGGGGAAGTAAAGATGAAATCAGAAGCAGTAAAAATTATAAATGAAGAAAGTGTTAAGGTTTTTTCAGATGATTTTAATTATGAAGACATTATTAATATAGAAAAAGATAGTGAAGGAAATATTGTAATGTTAAGAGCAGATACTGTAAGGCAAAATTATTTAGCATCACAAGTAGTATTAAATTGTAATGATAAGTTAAAAGAACTTGGGGAGTTAGGGGTAAAGATTCCTATTGGATATTTAACTAATAATGTTATGTTCTATACTTTAGGACCTAAAATTACAGTTAAAATGCAACAAGTAGGAAATATTGAAACTTCTTATGAATCTATATTTGAAAGTGCTGGAATTAATCAAACAAGACATAAAATTTATTTAAATGTAAAATCTAAAATGAGAGTTATTGTACCATTTCATAGTGATGAAATTGAAGTAACATGTCAAATACCAATTTCTGATACTGTTATTGTAGGAAAAATTCCTGATACAGCAATTAATATGAATAGCAGTAATTAATAGATTACTTATTGGGGATATAACAGTTTACTTACTATTTAAACTATATTTTGTATACTAGGTTGAAAATTAATTTCATTAAAAGTATAATTATTGTAAAATTATAAAGTCAGTAGGAAAGGTGATTTTGTGAAAATTTCAACTAAGGGAAGATATGGATTAAAGGCACTTATAAATTTAGCAATGAATGATAAGCAAGAAAATATTACGATTAAAACTTTATGTGAAAATTTGAACATTTCAGAAAGATATTTAGAGCAAATATTTTCATCTTTAAGGAAGTCTGGGATTGTTGTTGGAAGAAAGGGTTCACAAGGTGGTTATTATATTTCAAAAGATATAACTACACTTACAGTTGGAGAAATATTAAGAGTTCTTGAAGGTGAATTAGAAGTTGTTGACAATTCTAAAAATAAAGATGAAATTGATGAGTTAGATACATTTATAAATGAAAATTTATGGAATGTATTAAATAAGAAAATTAATAATTTTTTTGATAGTATTACTTTAGAGGATTTAGTAAATCAATATAATGAAAGTAAAAGTAATATATTATATTATATTTAAAAATTAGTAGATAGTGAAAAACAGATAAAATTTAATATAACATTTGGTAAAAAGAGTAAATAAATTTAATTAAATATAAATTTATTTACTCTTTTTATTATTTAGTAAGTTTTAAAATAATTAATAATAAATAAAAAAGAAAAAAG
>ERZ772901.952-NODE-952-length-25288-cov-173.887449_pt1 | contig 25288 bp, 25 predicted proteins | sample MGYA00512123_ERZ772901 | MGnify/ENA primary metagenome ERZ772901 (study PRJEB29015, sample SAMEA2737711) | human gut metagenome | biome: human gut; feature: human-associated habitat; material: faeces | place: China | collected 2012 ...
AATTGATATCGGGAGGTAGAGTTCTTTTGTTACTTTTCTTGCTCATGAAAGAAAAGTAAATCTAAATAACATCTATATTATATGTTCATCTCTTTTGTAGTAAAGAAACAAAAAACACCATAGATAAAATTTTATAATCACCTTTATATTACTAATAAAAATAAAATCAATATCTCAAAATATTTTCTTTTTGATTTATTTTTCTTTTAATAAAAGAAAAATGAACATTACTATAAGGAGGAAAAAATTTTTATGAATATTTTACTAGCTATTGCTGTTATGATTATTATCATTATTGCTAGTTATTTAGCTGATAGAAAATACCCTACAAAGAGAATATTTATTATTCCTTGTGGCATTATTTTACTTTGTTTTGTAGCTGTCTATAGTTCTTTAGTAATACCATCTTCTTCAAATTCTATCTCCACTGAGCAACGTTTGGCTATTTTAAACGAACAACCTTATTTTATAACATGGTACAATGATTATAAAGAAGATATCAATCAGCTAGATAGATTTGCTACAGTTTATCACAAAATCATTTCTAATTATGAAAATCAATCCATATCTGCAACTGAAGCTTTAAGTCAATTGCAAAGATTATATGATGAAACAAATGCTTTTAATAATTCATTACAAGATGCTTTACCGCCAAATGAATTATCACAAAATAATTATACATTAGTTTATAATATTTTGGAAAAAACTCGTGTTTATAGTTATAAATTAAATGAAACTGTTCGTCAAAGTATCGTAATCATCAACGAAGGAACTTACAATCAAATTGAGCATAAAGATATTGTAAATAATTTAAATCGCATTTATGCTATTGAAGCTCCTATAATGTTAGATATCAATAGTGAAGTATCGCAAATTAAAGATAATCTAACTATTCCAGAAAATTAATCACAAATATAATATATAGATAAAATAAAAGGTGATACTAAAAGTATCACCTTTTTTATTATAAATCTTTTACAATTGTTTTGAGATATTCCGCAAAGTCACCAGATAAATCATCACGACGAAGAGCAAACTCTACTGTAGCTTTCAAAAAGCCTAATTTATCGCCTACATCATAGCGTTTGCCAGTGAAATTATAAGCATAAACATTTTCACGTTTTGCCATAACTTTGAGTGCATCTGTTAACTGTATTTCTCCACCTTTGCCTGGCTTAGTATTTTGTAATACTTCAAATACATCTGGAGTGATGATATATCTGCCAAGCACTGCCATTTGACTTGGAGCTTCTTCAATACTTGGTTTTTCAATCATATCATTGACTTTCATCAATTGTTCATTGATAGTTGGTACGCCTGCTACAATACCATAAGAAGAAACTTTTTCTTTTGGCACTTGTTGGCAACCTAAAATAGTAGCACCTGTTTGTGTGTACATATCCATCAATTGTTTTAATGCTGGCATTTCAGGATTATAAACTATATCGTCACCTAATAATACAGCAAATGGTTCATTATCAATGAATGCTCTAGCACATAAAATGGCATCACCTAAACCACGCATATGTTTTTGGCGAATGTAATGCACATTGATTTCTGATGTTTCCTGTACCATTTCCAATAATTTAGTTTTACCTTTAGCTTTTAATTCAGCTTCTAAAATAGGTGCGCTATCAAAATGGTCTTCAATTGCACGTTTAGCATGACCACTGATAATCAAAATATCTTCAATACCGCTAGAGATAGCTTCTTCTACTATGTACTGAATTGTAGGCTTATCTACTATTGGTAACATTTCTTTAGGTGTTGCTTTTGTCGCTGGTAAAAAACGAGTACCAAAACCAGCAGCAGGTATAACAGCTTTGCGAATACGTTTCATAACAATCTACTCCCTATAATCTACTCAAATAAATAAAATACTTTAAATTGTGACAATTTTATACAATCAAAATTTATTATAGCATAAAAAAAGATTTTCTTCATGAAATTATTTATTCGATCTATCATGAAGAAAATCTCTGTTTTTATTTTTATTAATGATTGACCTGTTTAGCTAAAGTTTCATTCATATGTCTTATACCTTCTTCTAAATTAGCCAAATGTTTATCCATGCGAAATAACAAAAAACTTGCTACTACCATAGGAAAACCATAATTTGCTATATACGTAAAAATATATTCCATATTATCACCTTAATTCTTTATTTCTCTAGAGATTTATTAATAAAAGCTAATGCTTTACGATAATTTTTACTTACAGCTTGTACAGATATATCCAATAGTTTTGCTACTTGTTTATATTTTAATCCTTTAAACACTATTAATATAAAAACTTTATATTGTTTGGGTGGCAATTGATGAATAAGTTTCATTATATCTAATCTAGAAGAAATACTATCTGCTAAATCCTCATCTACTGCCAATAAATCCCCAAATTCTTTTACTTCATCTTCATCATCTGTATTCATTTGAGCAGATAATGACACTTCATTTTGCCAAATACGCAAATATCTACGAAATAAAGTATGCACACCTTGATATACTTTTACTTTAGCATAACCGGCAAACGGCACACCTAAAGACTCATTAAAATCTTTAATTGCCTGATAAAAACTAATCACGGCTTCTTCATATGCCTCTTCTTGAATAGATATTAAATGATGTTGTCCAGAAGCACTATTTAATAAATTCTTATACTTATTTAATAATAACTGTATAGCATAATTATCTCCAGCTTTAGCTTTTATTAATAGTCTTTCCATCTAATCGTCTTCTTTCTATCATCAAGAGAATAATTTAAAAGAAAAAGGGGTGACACGCACCCCTTTTTCCTTATTCCGCAGCGATTTCTGCTGTGTCCTGACGATTTACACTACCTAAATTATATTTTTGTAAACCCGCTATTTTTTGACCGATATCTAAAATATCATCTTCTGCTAAAGAAGGATTGATATAGCCGAAACTACGGCTACTATAGCTAACTTTACCTGTAGAAGTAGTACCTGTTTCTACTTTAATGATGATTTCACATTCTGCATTTTTCTTAACTGCCATAATACATTCCTCCTAATAAACTATAAAATTATAAATTAAACTTAAGCTAAAACATCTTGTGTAGTAGTTGTGATATATGCTTCTTTAATAGCTGTTGCTTTATGATTATCTTTGATAATAGCTTGTGTATCAATCATTTTCTGCATGACTACATCGACTTCACTTTTTGTCAATTCATCTTTAGGATCTGCTAAATTATATTTAAAATCGTCTCCATTATCTAAAGTAAATACCATTGTTAATTTGCGTGTATCTGCCATTAAAAATCACTCCTTAATTTTAAAATTTAAAAATACATCATAGCTTTAATTGATAACATCTTTTGCCGCCGTTTCTTATTCATCTTATCAACTCCTTACACTTATTTACTTGCAACTTAGATGGCAAAAATCAACCCCTAAATAAAAAATTTTTTCTTAGCAAATAAAAAAGACAAACTATTATCCAAAATTACATAATAGTTTGCCTTTCGCTATATGTGCAGTTATGAATTTAAACTTTATATATTTTCTGCGAAGTATTTTCTAAACTTATATTTTTAAGGTCAAATAAATTCGAGGCGTAAAATTTATCCATTCTCATACCAAAACCAATACAAATTTTAAAAATAGTATCTTCTGTAGGATTACGACTTTTTTCACTTAATAAGCTAGCCACAGTTGAAGGTGGCATTCCTGCTTTATTTGCCAATCCATTTATGCTCAAATTATAAGCCTTACATAATTCCAAAATCCTATAATCTACTGCCTTTATAAGTAGCATTATAATCATCTCTCTTTTTCTTAGATTAACTATATTATACTCTTATAAAAATAAAATGTATTCGACATGTCGTAAATTTTTATAAAAATAACAAAAATTTTTCCCAAATTTGCTTAAAAGGTTTAATTTCTTCATTTAAACTGCAAGTAAATCATTAAAGGAGTGATTAGTTATGCAAAATTTTCAAGTAGTAGATATCTCAGCTTGGCAAGAAAAACTCAATTGGCAAAAACTAAAAGCAAATAATATTCAAGGTGTTATCATCAAAATAGGTGAGTACAATTATCTAGATGAAATGTTTATCTCACATGTAAATAATGCTGTAACTTATAATCTGCCCTATGGCATATATTATTATACTCATGCTTCAACAATTGATAAAGCTATAGCAGAAGCTAATTGGGTAGATAAACAAATCAAAACATATCTCAATGGACAAAATCCACCACTTGGCATTTGGTATGATGCAGAAGATAAATCTATGCTCAAAAACAATATCAATGTAGCTTATATGATCGGCAATTTCGTCAACCGACTAAATGAACTAGATTATAATTATGTAGGTCTATATAGTTCCTATAATTGGCTCACCAATATCATTGACTTAAATCTACTTGCAGATTATATTCCCATCTGGTCTGCCCAATATTATCATGAAAACAGCTTTAAACTAGAATATCCTAATCGCATTTGTAAGATATGGCAATACACAGATCATAAGCAAATAGATGATATGATACTTGATTGTAATATTTATTATGCATAAACCATACTAAAAGAAAACCGCAAAGAAGATATATTCTTTGCGGTTTTTTCTATTTACATATTCAATTCTTGTAAATATCTTAATAAAGCATCCTGCCATGCAGGTAATCTATTAAATCCTGCTTCATCTAAACATTTTTTGCTCATTCTTGAATTATGTGGTCGTTTAGCTTTTGTTGGAAATGCTGTTGATGGTACTGGTTCAACATTTATCTTTATATCTGCTTGTTTAAATATTTCACAGGCAAAATCATACCATGAACATATCCCTTCATTTGTAGCATGGTAAATACCATATTTATCAGATAATGCCATATCACAAAGTAATTTTGCTAAATCCACTGTATAAGTTGGTGAACCTATTTGGTCATTAACTACAGTTAATTTATCATGATTTTTAGCTAAGTTAAGCATAGTCTTGATAAAATTCTTACCGTTACTACCAAATACCCAAGAAATACGCACAATAAAATATTTATCTAAAATCTCTTGTACTACTAATTCTCCATCAAGTTTAGATTTACCATAAACATTCTGCGGAGCTTTTTTATCTTCTGGTTCATAAAAATCTTCGCCACTACCTGCAAATACATAATCTGTACTGATATAAATCATCTTAGCATCAATTTCTTTACAAACTTCTGCAAGATGTTTTGTTGCATCAGTATTTACAGCTCTACAAATATCAACTTCATCTTCTGCCTTATCCACTGCTGTATAAGCTGCACAATGAATTACTACATCTGGTTTATATGCTTTAACAAAATCTTGCATTTTTTCTGTATCTGTTAAAGAAAACTCATTTCTTGTTGTACCGATACATTCTATATTTCTAGCTTTTAACTCACGTACTACATCAAAACCTAATTGACCAGTATAACCTGTTACTAAAACTTTCACTAAAAATCACTCCTTACAAAGAAAGAGAGCCTAAGCTCTCTTTTTATTTATCTATTTTTATACATCTTATCATAATAATCTTTGTATTCACCACTGATGATTTTTTCCCACCAAGATTTATGTGTCAAATACCAATCAATAGTTTTCTTAATTCCATCATCAAATTTAGTAGCAGGAAGCCAACCAAGTTCATCATGAATTTTTGTAGGATCAATAGCATATCTACGATCATGACCTGGTCTATCTGTTACAAATTCAATTAAATCTTCACTTTTACCAAGTTCTTTAATAATTGTTTTCACAACTTCTAAATTAGTGCGTTCATTATGACCACCAATATTATATACTTCGCCAATTTTTCCTTTGCGAATAATTAAATCTATAGCAGAGCAATGGTCTTCTACATAAAGCCAATCACGTACATTTTCACCTTTACCATACACTGGTAATTTTTTATCATTTAAAGCATTTGCTATCATGAGTGGAATTAATTTTTCGGGGAAGTGATATGGTCCATAGTTATTTGAACAGCGAGAAATTGTTATAGGTAATTTATAAGTACGATATCTTACTAATATTTTTCATTACTATTTCTAATATCTCTAAATTACTAACATAAGTAAATAAACTAAAATGCTTAACTTTTATTAAATATATTAATCATATTTATCTTATTAATTTAAATATAATAGTCTTGAATATTATATTTATTTTATTACTATAACTATCCCAATATTTATCTAATAATTTACTAACTACTGATTCTAAATATTTCTTTCTCAACAATTCGATAAAACTACAAATAATAAATATTAAACTAACCTTTATTACAAAAAATAAAATATAAAAATCAGAATTTATATATTCTAAATTTGGAAATATATAATCCCAAATTAAATTTCTCATTAAATTATTTTCATGAATCAAATATATTCCTAAAATGCTACTTGCTATTATATTTATAAATCTATTATAAATAGGTTTTCTTGTTAAAAAATATAAAAATAAAGTAATTGCCATAGGAATCGATAAAATGTTTATAAATGGAATAGATAATTTTATTAATATGTTTTTTGAAAATAATATTGCCATCATATCAAAAAAAATTATTGATACAACAATTATACCAACTTGAACTAAAAATAATTTTAAATATTTTCCATTATAAGTTTCTTTTATTTGTTCATAAAAATGTAATCTTAAATATCCACCAATCGAATAAACAAAACCAAAGAATATTAAACTACTATCCATAAATGTATTAAATTTAAAACTTGGTAAAATACTATAAAGTACAAAAGTTAATACTAAAAAGCTTACATATTGATATTTATCTATATTATTAAGAAATTTATTTATAAATGGAATAAAAAATGAAAATATAATATAACATGATACAAACCAATTATATCCAAAATATATAGGAATAGTTTCACTAATAATCATCTTTATAGAATATGGCATATCTAGTCCATAAAAATATATTATTTCAATAATCCATGAATATAGCATCATTGAAATAAACAATAACAATATTTTTTTCTTATTTATTTTTTTATTAATCAAAAAATAACCTGTTATAAGAATAAATATTGTATTCCCCATTCGCCCTCCCCAACTAATAATTTGGGTAAATATTATTTGTCAAGATAAATTATCAACTATTAATATATTATAAGATTTATCTAACATGTGAAATACTCCATGTATTCCAAAATGATGCATAATAATTATAATCATAGCAATAATACGTAATAATTCTATAGATGAATTTCTTACTTTATTTTGTTTTATTATTTTATCCGTATAAACTTTCCTTAACCTCTATTTTTATCATTTATCTTTTAAACTTTAAAATCATATTTTTTATTTTAGATTTTTCTTCAATATTCATAAAGAATTTATACATTATAGCAATATATAATAATGTATATATCAATAATTTTATAACAAATACTACAATATTTTTATCTTCTATTAATCCATTAAAGATATAGCCTATTATAGTAATAATAACAACACCAATTGTTATTTTTCCAATGTTTTTCCAAAATCTACCTATTTCTAATTTAGTAATTTTTAAATAATACCAATTCATTATTAAACCATTGCCAATAAACATAGATAAACCTGTTGCAAAAGCGCAACCTATACCACCATACTTTTTTGCTAATGGAATAGCTAAGCATAAATTAAATATTCCCATGCAAAAATAAACTTTTGCACGAAAATCATATTTATTTTGAGCTTGTAATATAGCCAATCCTATATTTTGTATTAAATCTATTGTAAATGGTACAATAATCAATAATGTAATCCAATAAGCATCTTCAAAGCCCATACCAGCCCATAAATTTATAAAATCTTCACCAAAAATAAAAAATCCACTTCCAATAGCAGCTAATAAAAAGTATTGCCATCTACCAATATTTATAAACAAATTTGATATTTCTTTTCCCTGATTATTCTTTATAACTAATCCTGTAATATGTGGTAAATATACACCAGATATTGCATTAGACATTTGCATATAATTTGTATAAATTATTGCTGCAATAGAATATACTGCAACAGCAACAGCTCCTTCTATAGCACCCAAAATTATTTGATTTGTTTTAAAAAACACTTGATCTATCAATGTTACTAAAAATACACTTAATGATAATTTTCCAAAATCACTAAATAATTTTTTATCATAGTAATGATATTTTATTTTTACATTCAGTACAACAAAACAATAATAGATTCTTACTATTGCTAATATAGAATTTAAAATTGTTTGTACTAATGCTACTGAAAAAGCACTTGGATATTCTTGTAAAATTAATATGACAAACAAAGGTTGCAATATTAACTGTACAGTCTCTAATCCTTTTAAAATTAAAAATTTTTCATGCGCATTAATAATCGCCCTAAAAATCATTGTCATCATATTAATAATAACATTTATTATTAATAATATCATTATTCTTTTTGCTAAATAAATTTCTGATTGTGTCATACTATACAGAAAAATTTTATCAAAAAAAATATACATACCAGTTCCCATAATTATTAATATTACTGTTATAAACATATATAGCCTCATCGAAATAGCTAATATATTTTCCATATTAATATTATCTTTTAATATTTTATATTTACTATAAAATCTTATAATAGACGCTGTTAATCCAAAATCCATAACTCCAAAATAAGCTATAAAAGAACCAATTAATTGATATATTCCATATTCACTAGCTCCTACATAATATAATAATATAGGGACATATATAAAACCTAATATAGCGTGTAAAAAAATATTAATATAACTTATCAATATTCCTATTTTTCTTTGATTCACAATACACTCACCTTTTTTTTATAAAATTAAAAGCATAATATAAATATATAGGAAAAATAATATTATATTTTAAAAATTTTAATATGAGATTTTTTTTATTATTTGTAGCATTATATTTATTTTCTAAAATAGATTTTATCAACTTTAATCTTTTTTTATAATTAAAATAATTAAACATACTTTCATTTGATAAAAACACATATCCACCTATTAATTCTACAGCATCATCCCCCATGATTTTTTCTTTATCTTCTATATTCATTTCATTTAAAAAACTTTTTTCAATGTTTAATTTTTTTATATTTGAAATAAACGCCTCATAACTTTTAGAACTTGATAAACTATCTTTATTTTCATGTCTATAAAAATATAAACCTTCATTTAAAAATCTATATTTTTTCACATACCTTAAATACATAAAATTAAATATTTGATCTTCAGCTGCTATATAATCCTCTGGAAACTTTATATTATTCTCTTTTATAATATTTAATTTATATATTTTACCCCAAGGAGTTCTAAGATACTTTACTATATTTAAGTAATCCTTTTTTAAATTAAAAGTCAATATATTCTCATCTATTAATTTTTGTTCTTTAAATATATTTTTATTGTAAAAATCCGTATAACAAGATATAAATAAATCATATGTTTCATATTCATTACAAGTTATTAATTTCTCTATAAAATTATTTTCAATATAATCATCTGCATCAATAAATATGATATATTCGCCTGTTGATATACTTATACCACAATTTCTACTATAACTAACACCATGATTATTATTATTTATAACTTTTATTCTATTATCTTTCTCTTTATACCTATAGCATATATCTAATGAGCTATCTTTACTTCCATCATTAATTAAAATAATTTCTAAATTAGAATATGTTTGCTTTATTATTGAATCTAGACACATATTTAAATATTTTTCTGCATTATAAATAGGAATAACTATACTTATTTTCATTAAAATTTTCTCCAAATATTAAAATAATTATTTTTTTAACGATTTTAATTTTATAAACAAATAATTCATAAAATTAGATTTAAATAATAACTTGATATAACCTGTCTTCCATAAAGATTGTTTATAATCATAAAAAACTCTTATAGGATTCTCAATATATTCTTTAATAGTTCTTATCTGTATTAATTTTTTTAATCCATCTGCATCAAATTTATAATCTTTCCAATAATATGCCTCTTCTATATCTGGATATAATCCAAATCTAAATAAATCATTTATCGCCACATCTAATGAAATATCTAAATATTGTCCTATATTATAAAAATCCTCTACAAATTTTATAGCACCTGCATGTAATTCATTCAATACTTTATTTTCTTTTTTATTATTTACTTTTTCAAATACAGGATATGTTTTCTTTTCAACTAAAGTATATTCTCTAACTGATGGATGAGGTGCTGTAAAAAACGCTTCTAATAAAAAATAAAAATAACGCACTTTATTTATCAGATTATTATTTTTATTTTTAGCATATAAAAAAGCTAAATCATGTTTTGTTTCATTTCCTACTAACAACAAATTTAATGATTCAAATTTTTTATTCAATCCATTAAGTTGTATAAATTCTCTTAAATTTTTTTGTATAGTTTGTCTTCCACCCAGATCTACCACAGCAATATATTGGTAATTATCTTGATTCAAATAATTAATTAAGCAATTTTTTTGATATCTTGCCCATTCCTTTATACTTTCTTTTTCAATATCATATATTTCATTTACAATTAAATTATTTTTTATACTCTCTTTATTAAACTCACATTCGCTTATTTTTTCAACTAAATCTGATACCTTACTATCACCAACTTTATTTATTTTTTCTAAAAAATAATTTATATCAAAAACTTTAGGCCATGATTTATATCTATCTACAAAAGCATCTATTGTATCAGTATTATCCAGTAAACAACTAATAATTGAATTTCTAGACATATATATATACTCAAATTGTACATCTTTATTAACAAATATATTAAAAACTTTTTCTAAAATATAACCATCTCTAGATAAAAAATATATTTTTTGACATTTTAAATCTTTAGCAGATAAATATATCCATTTAGCAAAAACATATAACAATATACCAAAAACATTGTATCCTAATTTATAAGCACCGCTTTTTCCTAGTATATCACGATTTTTATGCATCAAAAAATTTTTATAAATAAAAAATACGCTATCTTCTTTATTATTACATTTTATTTTTTCTAACTTTTTATCATAAAAATACGTATTTATTTTATATTTTTTTGCCATTTTTATATCAGAATGTCTATTATCTCCAATATGTAACATTCTTTCTGGATTTATATTTTCTCTTTCTAATATATATTTATATAAAGTTCCTTTTGATTTTGTAATACGATATTCTCCTGATACATATAAATTTTTAAAATCATTATAGTTTCTATCTCTCAACAACTTTTCTAAAAATGATTTTCTCAAATACATATCTGATATAATATATATTTCTTTTCCTTTAGATAAAGCATAGTTATATATTTCATACATTTCTTCATTACAAAATAAAAATTTATCTTCTATTTCTAATTCTAAATTTTTTAAAATATTTACTGTATCTTTATCATAAAAATTTTCTAATTCCTTATATATTTCATCATAATTCACTTCTGTATACACATATCTTTTTCTAGATATTTTTTCAGCTTCAATTCTATTATTAAGAAAGTCAATTTTTTTTCCATATCTATTATAATAAATATTCTCAACAATTCTAAATATATCTGTTTCCTTTTTTGTATACCGTTTTAATAAAGTATCATATATATCAAAAGATATATATTCATACTTATCTATCATTTTTTTTAATAAATTTAAATCCATATTCATCCCTTATTTATCTACTATACTTTTTTATAAAAAAAACTTCAAAAAGCTTAAAATAAATCAATACTTTTATAAATTGAAAACTAATTACCGTTACATAAAACCATTCTGAAAAAAATGATAATGCTATACTAATATATAAATATACATATAATATTAATTTATAATTTATTTTACCTTCTATAGGTTTTAATTTAGTATATTTTATATGATAATATAAGTAACCAAATACTGCTCCTATTATTATACAAAATAAAATAACACCTAATAATTCTGCATCAGAATAAAAAGGTCTAAATATTGTATAAACATTACCTAAAGAAACACCATTTATTTCTCTAAAACCAAAATCTCCATCTTCAACAATTCCAAAATTAATATTAAATATTTCAGCTATTCTATTATATAATTTTGTAAATGTATAATAACCTATAGGCAGATATGGTGTAGATATATACTCCTCATTTAAATACATATCTAATAGTTTTAATGGTGCTGATATATATATCGATAACTGATTAAATACTATACTTATTATTGTGTCACTTTCTGTTTCTCTTCCAATAACAAAAACACCAATTAAAGGAAAAGCTATCACTAAACATACTACTATACTTAAATATTTTAGTACTTTTAAAAACTTATATTTTATATTCCAATTATATATATACATATAATGTATATATATTAAAACTATCAAACCTATAATAATAAATATACTTTCACCTCTACCACCAGATAAAAGTGTTATACCCATAGTTAATAATATACTAAAAATATATTTTTTAATAATTTTCTTTAACAAAAAATAATCATTAACTAATTTATACATTATAAAATATGATGAACAAAAGCAGAAATCATATAAAGCTTTAGCATATGTTGCTAATTTAGCCTCTTCTTTATCTCCAAAAAAAGAAGCTAATCTATATGCAAAAATTTTTTCTGATAAACTTCCTCCAATTCCTAAATTACTACTTATTCTATTGATTTCCATATACATAACAAATAAAGTTATTATTTGTATACCTAAAAATAAATAAAATTTTTTATCACTTAATATAAAAATAGGATTCTCATTCATTCTCGATAATATTTTATTTTTATCTATATTATAATTAAAATAAAATATTAAATAATATCCTATACAAAAAGAAAATATGCCTAAGAATATTACCCCAAAAGTTATATTACTAATTTCTAAATTCCATATCTCTATATTAGGAATTGCAAATAATATACAAAACATAAATACCATACAAAATGCATTGGGTGGAGATAATATATCTTTTTTACTCAATATAAATGAAATCATCCATATTAATACCAAACATAGAAATAATAAAAATAACAAATTATCCCTCCTATTTATTTAATAATGAGATAAAATATTTCTGAAAATTTTTATTTCCCGTTTCAACATCGTATCCTGATTCTACTATTTTTTCATACATATTTATTCTACTATAATTCTTAGATTTTAAAATTTTTTCAGCCCACATAGCTGGATTTTCCTCTAAAGATATATATTCTACTAAATCAGTAATTTGAACTTCTTTTGTTATAATATCTGATAAAAATACTTTTAATCCAGCTGTCTGTGCTTCTATTCCTACAATTGGTAATCCCTCAAACCTAGATGGCAATATAAAACAATCCATAGACTGATAATAATCTGCTACATTTTTTTTCATTCCTAAAAAATACACATTATTCTTTAATCCCATTTTATCTACTAAATTAACACTTTCTTGATAATAACTTTGATTGCCAGTTTTTCCCCCAATTAATAATAAAATACTTTTTTTATCTTTTTTATAAATTTCATTAAAAATTTTTATTAAAAATTCATGATTTTTTTGATATGAAAATCTACCTATATGTCCTATAACAAATTTATCTTCTATTTTTAAATCTTTTCTTATTCTTTTTCTCATTTCTAAATTATATATATATTTTTTACTATCTATTAAATTATGAATCAATTTAAATTTTATTTTCTTACCAAACATCCACAGTCCAGCTTCAGTAGAACATGCCCAATAGTTTGTTGCACTTATATTCATTAGAAATTTATTTATTTTTATTAAAATCTTTCTTAAAAAATTTTCCTTTTTATCATTACTAGAATTATGTGAATGTATTATTCTAATTTTTACATTAAATACTTTTGCTAAAAATAATGGACACATATGATATAAATCACAAGTATTAAAAACAATAGCATCATAAAATTTAGCATATCTATAAAAAAACTTTATCCATTGCCAATAATGTTTTAAAGGATTTTTCCCACGAGAAACAATATTGTATATTCTATTTCCATTATCTTTTATCTCATCTTCAAAAGCAATTTTTGTTTCTCCTATCATATTAATAAAATCATAATCTATATATCTCCTATCTAAATGACGATATTGTTCTATTAAATAAGTTTCTACTCCACCTATGTTTCTAGATAAACCTACTTGTAATATTTTAAATACTTTATCCATAAATTACTTAATCCTCATTATAATATTTTATAAAAAATTATATTATTTATATCCATCAGGATTATTCTTTTGCCAATTCCATGCATCTTTACACATATCATAAATATTATATTTAGCTTTCCATTCTAGCTCCTTATTCGCTTTACTAGAATCTGAATAGCATTTTGCTACATCCCCTTCACGTTTACCAATTATTTTATAAGGAATTTTTATATTATTAACCATTTCGAAAGCTTTTACTACTTCTAATACAGAATATCCTCTACCTGTTCCTAAATTATAAATTTTTAATCCTTTTTTTTCTTTAATAATTTTTAAGGATTTTACATGCCCAATAGCTAAATCTACTACATGAATATAATCTCTAACACCTGTTCCATCTACTGTATCATAAGTATTTCCATATATTAATAATTCTTTTCTTTTTTTTGCTGCTACTTGTGTAATATATGGCATTAAATTATTTGGTATTCCATTTGGACTTTCTCCAATTAAACCAGATTTATGTGCTCCAATAGGATTAAAATATCTTAATAAAACTATATTCCACTCATTATCTGATTTATATAAATCCATTAAAATTCTTTCTATAATATTTTTAGTTTCTCCATATGGATTTGTAGATTCTTCTTTTGGTGTGTCTTCTGTTATTGGCATATATTTTGCCTTTCCATAGACAGTAGCAGATGAAGAAAATATTATATTTTTACATTGATATTTTTTTAAACAATTCAATAATGATATTGTCCCAGTTAAATTATTATCATAGTATTCTAATGGTTTACATATTGACTCATTTATAGATTTTAAACTTGCAAAATGGATACAACAATCAAAATTATATAGCTTTACTATTTTTTCTAATTCTACTGAATTCCTTATATCTATATTATAAAAATCTATACTTTTCCCTATAATTGCTTCAATTCTTTTTTTTACTTTTAAACTAGAATTTATAAAATTATCTATACATACTACATTATGACCTGCATTATACAATTCTATTATAGTATGTGAACCAATATAACCTGCTCCTCCTGTAACTAATATGTTCATAAAATATACAACCTTCCTTTTATCTATGTTTTTGCCAATAACGTAAATACGCTAATATAGGTAATAAAAAAAAGATATTATGCTTTATCATCCATAATATTAATTTTCTTTGTTTTGATAAATTCTTTATTTCCTTTAAACTTAAAGCTTCTCTTACTAAATCATTATCTAAAAATGCTCTATATTTTCTTTTCTTTATTTTATATGATTCTTTATTTAATGGATGAAAGTAACTACTAATAGCACTTGTAATAATTGCATATTGTAATCTATTATATAACCAATATGTTAAATTTTCCTTATTATTACTTTTATCAATAACTTTTTTTATTTCCTTAAAGCCTTTTATAATATATAAACAATTTTCTTCACTATACATTGATGATATTGACTCATCATTATATACATAATGATAAAATGCCTTATCTATATAATTAACACTTTTTAATACTTCAAATAATCTTATATTAAATTCTATTCCTTCTATACCTTGTTTTAACTGCTCATTATGAAAAATATTATTATCCACTAATACATTTCTTCTATATAATTTAGCAACAGCCGAAGATAAATACGCTCTAAAATTTAATATTTGCTCTTGTAAAAATTTACATTCTTCATTTTTATACACTTTATTTTTCTCTAAAAAACTATTATGAAATTCTTTTCTATTTCCATAATCTCTTAAATAATCACATACTACTAATTCTGCATATATATATGTTCCCTCATTATACATTACTTCACACATATTATTTTCTATCCAATCATCACCATCCACAAACATTATCCATTCACCATTTGATGACATAACTCCTGTATTTCTTGCTGAAGATAATCCCTCATTATTTTTATGAATAACTTTTATTTTTTTGTTTTTCATAGCATATTCATCACAAATTTCTCCACAATTATCCGGGGAACCATCATCTACTAGAATAATCTCTATTTCTTTTAAAGTTTGATTTATACAACTTTCTATACATTTTCTTAAATATATTTCTGGCACTTTATATACAGGTACAATAATAGAAACTTTTATATTATTCATTTTATATTCCTCTAAAATATATAATTATTTTAATTTATTATATATACTTCTTATAAAACTATATATTCCCAATTTAGCTGATAGACGTCTAATTATTCTTTCTGTTTTTATTTTCAATGTTTCTCTAAAATATTTATTAAATAACTCATCTCCATTTAAAACCTGCAAATCTCTTACAAAACCTATTCTTTTATAATTCATTTCTACAGAAGTATTTAATTCTTTTACATCTTTTGTAAGAAAATTAATATCTATTCTTTCATAATTAACTTTGTTTTTTATATCGTTAAAAATCTTAATCCCTTTTTTTGTATGAATTAAAACCCTTGTTGTTCCCTTATCATCAAGATTTTTAGTAAATTTATTTGTAACAAAACAATCCCAAATAGTAAAATCACTTATTCTATATTGTTTTTTAAATACACAACTATCATAACAAGAAGGTCGATGACAAATATTTAAAAACATTGCTCTAAGCATCGGATCAGATTCTAATCCATTATGATATACTTTTTCACCATTAGATAACTGTATAGAAATTTGAGAATGATTATATCCATAAAAAGATTTATCTCTAAATAATATATTTTTTATATTATTACCATATTTACTTTTCTGATATTCAACATATTTTTTCCACAATAATGGAGAAGGCACTGCTCTACAGACAACATCTACTGTTATAAGTTTATTATAATCTTTTCTTAAATATTTTTTCAAACCTTCTATTTGACACGCTGTTCCACTAAAGCATACCCATCTACCTTCATCTAAAAAAATTTTAGCCTGTTTAAAAGTTTCACCTATTTTACTTTGAACATACTTACTATTTCTATATAATCTTAAATCTAATTCATTTTCTATATAACTATGAACCACATTTAAATTATCATCATATTGGACACCAAAAACAACACCTTTTCTATCAAGCACATATTTTGCTATTGCCGAAAAAGCTCCTCCTGATGTACTTTCTTTTCTTATTTTCTCATCTTTATTTTGAATTAAATATCCTTCTTGTTCAAAAACTTTTTCTTCCGCTTTATTTATAATTGGACAAACCTTTTCACATAATCCACAATCTATACATAGATCTTTATTTACATTTGGATATAAAAAACCCTCTTCATCAGCTTTCATTTCTATACAATTTTTAGGGCATATACTATAACAAGCTGAACAGCCACAACAGTTTTTTTTATTTTTTATTTCAATCATTTATTTACCTGCCTCTAATGCTTTCATTAAATATTCATATGATTTTTTTCTGCATATTTCTATTCTGTCCCATACTATTTCATAATTAATATCTAAGCTTAAAGCATCATTCACATTCATATCAGATGTAATAAATCTTTCATGCAAATTTAATAAGTTAAATAGTGAATGCATTCTAGAATTAGTAGATAATATAGATCCTTCTTTAAATCGTCTGAAAGTAAAAAATTTCTTACCATTTAATACAGAAAATACTGTTCCATGAAAAGAATCTGTAAGAACTAGTTCTGCATTTCGAATTAAATTTACAAATTCCTCTGGACCTATATCATATGGTGCATAATCAGGAAAAGATATATCACTTTTTATATACTCATCCATATGCAATAAAGATACAATTTTATATCCAGTTACTTTTCTAATTTTATCTGCAAATTCTCTCTGTTCAGGATTATTTCCTAAGAAATAGCAAAAAATATATTTATCTTTGTACAATCTTTTATTTGGAAAATAATTAAGCCATTCATCTTTTGTAAATAATAAAGTAGGATCACAAACTACAGGTACTTCACGATGAGCTACTTGTTTTACAATATTTTTCCCACCTTCTTCACGTACTGATACATAATTTATACGATTTAAAAATTTACTAGCAAAATTCCATTGTCTTTTAGGTAAAGATGAAACACCAAAACTTGTAGCATATGCTATTTTATTCACATTCTTAGGAACAAAATTTAAAGTATAATAATTTGCATCAATATTTGAAGGCAACCATAATTGATCACTTCCAACAAGAACAGATGAATAATTATTACAATAATTTCCTATTTCTTTTTTTGAATTATATATCGGAGATAATTTATATTTAGTATTTTTGAACTCATTAAATTTTTTATCTCTAATTAATATATTTTCCTTAAAGTTATTATCCATTTTCTTTAAGAAAAACCTTTTTATAAAACCTAATTTTCCTTTAACAACATTCCAATCATGTAATTGTCTCATATAATATTTTAATTTTGCATTACGAATTTCTTTAGCTATACCATCAATACAAATTGTTTCAGATTTATAACCTAATTTTTCTATAACTTGTTGGGTAGCATATGCTTGAAGCATACTTCCATAATTTTTTTGAAAATAACATGATACGATACCAACTTTTTTCACTAGCTTTTCATTCCTTTATAAATATTTAAATAAGATATTGCCATATTCTTTATATAAAAATTATTATCCATTAATATTTTTGAATTATATCCTTTTTTATTAATTAACTCTTTATTTTCTATTAATTCATTGATATTGTTAGTAGCTTCTTTTTTATCTTTATATAAAAATCCATTATCTCGTACTAAATCTCTATTTCCTACGCAATTAGACAATACAACAGGCAAACCTACAGACATAGCTTCTAATACAGACAATGGTAACCCTTCCCATAATGAAGTAGATAAATATATATCTGCATTAACTAAATAACATTCTAACTCTTTTCGTTCTATCCAACCTGTGCATTTTATATTTGGTGAATTTAATTCTGATTTCAATTCACCATCACCACACCAAATAAATTGAATATTAGAATTATCTTTGAATTCTAAAGCTATATCATTAAAAAGTTTAGGATTTTTTTGGATAGATAATCTACCTACAGAAATTATTGTTATTTTATCACTCATATTTTCTTTTTTTTCTATCTGTAATGGTTTTATTCCATTATTGATAAAAGTAACATTTTTTATTCCTTGTTCTTCGATAACTTCTTTTTCAGATTGAGAACAAGCTACTATTTTCCCACCAAAAAAACTGGCAAACTTCTCCATCCAAATAAAAATTTTTCTTTTTTTAAGACTTACATCTAAACGCAAAAAAGATATCGCATGCGGAGTATATATCGTTTTCTTTGATTTACCCAATAAAAAACTTACTATACGACCAAGAAAACCTGCTTTACTAGAATGTAAATGTATTATATCTATATTATCTATCTTTTTTAATATAGTATATAATTCCCATAAAGCTTTTATATCCTTTAAGGGCTTCATCTCTCTTTGTGCTGTTTTCCATTCAATGAATTTAACATTTTTATTGAATAACTCTTTAAAGTTTTTAGGTGTATTTTCTCTATTTGTACCATAGATTACTATATGTTCTTCATTTGATAATTCACTTGTCAAATCAACTAAAAAATTAAAAGTTCCACCTGCAAAACATTCCATTACATGTACAATTTTCATTCTTAAACTCTTTCCAAAATATATCTTAGACTGCACCTTTACTACAAAATACTGCTTTTATAGTTTTTATTAACAATATAACATCAATCCATACAGACCAATTACGTATATACCAATCATCCATTCTCAATCGACCTTCAAAAGTCACATCAGAACGACCATTTACTTGCCAATATCCTGTTATTCCTGGCACTGTAGAGATAATAATATTATAAAAATGTCCCATCATTTCTTTTTCACGAGGAAGATATGGTCTAGGACCTACAAGGCTCATCTCACCTTTTAATACATTGAGAATTTGTGGCAATTCATCAAGGCTAGTTTTACGCATAATTTTTCCAGCTTTAGTAACACGAGGATCAAAATCATGAAGCTTTTGAAATTCATCCCATTCTTTTTTTGCCACTGGATTTTCTGCTAAATACTGCGTTAATAATTCATCACCATTTGTATACATGGAACGAAACTTATAACAAGTAAATTCTTTGCCGTTTTTGCCAATGCGTTTCGCATTATAAAAAATAGGACCTTTAGAATCTAATTTTACCCATATAGCACAAACTATTATTATTGGAATCACCGGTATACAAATCAATAAACCTACTACTATGTCAAAAATTAATTTAATAAATTTATTGATATTGCGAGCTAAATTATTACGAACTTTTATCAGCATAAACTTTTCATCAAAAAAAGTTTCTAAATCAGCTCCTCCCATAGGAATAGCTTGTAAGTTAGGAATGATACAGATATTTTTTACCAATGGCTGTACACGATGAATAAGATTTTGCATTTTCGCTTGTTCCAAATATGGAATAGCTATCAATACATTATTTACTCCTGTAGTTTTAATAGTCTTTTCAATATCTTTAAAATCACCTAATAGCGGATAATTTTCTAATCCTTTTATAGGATTTTTATCACTGATTAAACCTACTATTTTATAAGAACTCATTCCTATATCACTATTGATAGCTTTAACAAAAGATAATACTTCTTCTTGAGCTCCAATGATAAGTAAAGGAATTTGAAATATATTTCTTTCATCTAAAATACGCTTTAATAAGTAACGCATTATCACTAGACAAATAAAACTAACTAGCCATAATAAAGCTAAAAAAGCTATACTATGCTCAGTAGAACTTGCTCGCACGAAAAAAAATAATAATATAGCAATAATACTATAGATACTGCTATAAAAAAGCGACTCGACCCTCTGCCAAAAAGGAATAATGCGTCGATAAGTCCTTGCAGCAGCAATAAAAGCTATATAAATAAACGGTATAACGACAAATAAATCTATATAACGAAGATTTTCCTCACTAAAATATATCGCTATCATCTCCGATAATAATATCGCTAGATAATCTGCCATCAGTGATATACCGGACCAAATTATGCGGATATTCTGTTTTAAATTAGTTTTATAATTTTGTGCCAATAAATTCACCTACATTGCATTTATTTTTATTTATAGTATAAAAGGAGAAGCTATATTTATCTTAAAATCTATACTTCTCCTTTTACATTTATTTCCTATTATAAGCCATATCTTCTACTATAATTATATAAAGTATAACCAAAACTGATCATTATACCTAAAACAAAGCCAATCGCTACAATTATTTTTTTATTTGGCTTAGCTGGCATATCTTCTTTTGGCAGATCTGCTGCATCGATGATCTGAATATCCATAGAATCTTTCGCTTCTTGAATTCTAGTCTGTTCATAGTTTTGAACAAGAGAAGTATATACTTGACCTGTGATATTCGCTTCACGAGATAGACGCATATATTCCACACTATCAGCAGATAATGTAGCTATACTTTCTTGGGCTTCTGCTTGTTTTGCTTTCAAAGCTTCTAAAGAAGCATTATTTACAGATATCTGCACTTCGGTGCTGATTTTATCCTTTAAAAGGCTCGCTTGTACTGGACTTAATGTTACTGATTGAGAATTTACAGCCTTTGCAATTTCGTCAGATAATGATTTCTCAAGGCTATTTAGTTCTTCTTTCGCTTTGATCACATCTGGATGTTCATCAGTGAATTGTTGCTGAAGTCCTACAAGTTCTACACGTTTATTGACTATAGACTCACGGATATTGCCGATATTTGTATTATCAGAAACATTATATTCTAATAAAGAAGCATTTTGTTGTTCTAATTGACTAGTCACGCCAGCAAGTTTTGCACTATTTCCTTCACTCTGAGCTTGAAGCTGTGCAATACTATTATCATAAGTATTTAAACTATCAATAATAGATTTAGTTTGAGCATCTGGTGCATAGATTTTATGTTCCTGCTGATATGCTTGCAATTTATTTTCCGCTGTTTCCATCTCTTCTTTAGCGATTTTCATGCGTTCATCAAGGAATTTTAATACAGAAGAATTATCTTCTTTATTTAATTTAGTCATCAAAGCTAAAAAATTATCTGCTACCCCTTGGGAAATCATCTGTGCTTCCTCTGGAGTCTTACCATAAGCAGCTATAGTTATTAAATCTGTCTTTTTAATATTAGTAACTTCTAAATTTTTCTTTGCAAAACCTTCTGCTGTTAATTTTTCTTTATCTTCATCTGGTAAATCTAATTTAGCAATAATAGGCTCTAAGACTTCACGAGATTTCATCAATTCAATATAAGATTCAGGTGAACCAGAACTTCCTCCACCTATATCTATACCAAAACCAGCTGCCATAGCTGCATAGCCTGACATAGAACTACCAGATTTTACACGCACAAGTGTAGTAGATTGATAAGATTTTGGTAAGACAAAAGCCACTATAGTAGCGATAATAGTACAAATTACTATTATCGCTATAACTATCGTTTTCTTTTCGATCATTAAAGAAAACAATTTTCTTAAATCAATTGTATCATTATCATTTGCATTATTTATATCCATTATTTCACTCCTAATTAATCAGTCAAAGCTCTATACGTACTATATACATTGATAAGTGGTAATACATCTTTATGGAAGTCAATTTTATTGGATTTAGGAATATATAAGATATCTCCATCTTCTAGAGCAAAATTCTGACTGATATCATGTTTTTCTATATAATCTTTAATATTAGCTTCTTTTACATACATAACACCATCATCTATGCGAATAACTTGCACTTTTTTGATACGACCATATGTAGTCACCCATCCAGCTTTAGAAATAGCAGATAATACATTCATATCATCAGAAGCTAATTCCACTGTACCAGGACTATTGACTTCTCCTAATACCTGTACTTTTCTAGGTCCATAATTAGTGACGATTATTGACATATCAGGTATTTTAATATATCTACCAAATTTTGCAGTCAATACCTGTTTTGCTTCTTCAATAGTTAGACCTGCTAATTTTACGCTACCAGCATAAGGTAGATTTACATAGCCATCTGTACCGATCATAATGCTATCCAATCCTTGAGCATTTCTAAAGCCAATTATTCTAATTGATATCGTATCATATTTATATAAACGATAATGTTCATCATAATCATCTAATGATTTTAAAGATGCTGGCTTGAACACTGAAGTATCTGCCTCATCCATGATCACTGCACTATCAGCAATATTTGTATATACATCTTCTGGCGCTGCAAAAGCAGTAGTTGATAATGCTGATACTAATAAAGCTGTAACTATCGCTTTTTTATAAAATCTTCCCATAAAATCCTCCACAAATTTTATTATTAATTTATAAATCCATTCTTAACTAATTTTATATTATATCATATATATGTAAAAATCCAATACTATATTATTTCCTTATTTTATATTTATATTTTACAAAAAAATATAATTTTCCTAATAATATCAAATCTAAACTTATATATAAAAAAAACTCTAGAATTTAAATTCTAGAGTTTTCTTTATTAATCTTTCATTAAAACTTTATAAATATAAATCATAGCTATAGCTAATAAAACAAAACCAGCTACTACACCAATCCAGCCACTGCCTGCAATACCTGCTACTAAATATCCTAAGAAAGAGCATGTAGCTACTACGATTACATATGGAACCTGTGTACTTACATGGTCGATATGACTACATTGAGCTCCCGCAGAAGCCAAGATAGTTGTATCAGATATTGGTGATACATGGTCACCACCTACAGCACCAGCCAATACTGCTGCTACTGTAACTACTAAAAGATGAGGATCAGTAGATACTACAGCAAGAGCGATAGGAATCAAGATACCGAATGTCCCCCAAGAAGTACCAGTAGCAAATGCAAGACCAATAGCTACAAGGAAGAATACAGCTGGCATGAACATACCTACAGTAGCATTATTAGATACGATACCGCCAACATAACCACCGATATTCAAATAATCTTCACCGCAAACACCAGATAAGCTCCAAGCAAGACATAAAATGAAGATAGCTGGAGTCATAGCTCTAAAACCTTGGTTAAAACATTCGCAGAATTTACCAAAGCGAAGCACCCCACGTGGTACATAGAGTAAAAATGTAAATACTAAAGCGATAAAGGAACCAATTACTAGACCTCTAGCAGATTCACAATTTGCAAAAGCATCAGATACGCTAGCACCTTCTAAAATACCACCAGTATAAAGCATACCGAAGATACAACCACCGATTAAAACGATAAGTGGTAATAATAAATCTAAGATTTTACCATTACCTACTGCTTCCATTTTTTCTTCTTTATATTCTTCAGGAATGATTAATTTGCCACCGCTTTTTTTCTCTAAAGTCTTCATAGCAGCAAAATCTTTACCAGTCCAAATCAAGAACAACATAAAGACAATAGTAAACCATGCATACATATTAAAAGGTATTGTTTGCAAGAATAAGGAGAAACCATCAATAGCACTGTCTTCTGGAAGTGAAGAACTAACTGCTGCTGCCCAGCTAGATACTGGAGCGATAATACAAATTGGTGCTGCTGTAGCATCAATGATATAAGCGAGTTTTGCACGAGTTACATTAAATTTATCAGTAACAGGTCGCATAACTGTACCTACAGTCAAACAGTTAAAATAGTCATCGATAAAGATAACTACCCCTAAGATAGAAGTAACGAGTAAAGAACTGCGTTTTCCTCTGATTACACTTGCTGCCCATTCACCATAAGCACGAGAAGCACCAGAGCGAGCAATAGCTGCTACAATAATACCTAATAAGACCAAAAATACTAAAATATATACATTTCCGCCAACTTTATCGGACATAATTGCAAAGAATGCATCAATAGCAGCTAATAAATCAAAGCCTGTGAACATTAAAGCCCCTACAAAGATACCCACAATCAACGACATGTATACTTCTTTTGTCGCCAAAGCCAATACTATGGTAATTATCGGAGGCAATAGCGACCATGCTGATTCAACCATTCATTTCCATCCTTTCTTATATATACAAATTATAAATAGTTAAAAACAATAGCTATATTATACCATCTATAGACTATTTGGCAAAATGCTTTTTGATTATTGTGAGCCGCATACTTGTGATTTTAATCATGAGTTAGGCGAACAAAATAGTCAGCGTATATAGAAATATGTACGTAGAGATAGACAAAGAGCTAT
>ERZ772901.964-NODE-964-length-25004-cov-4.414405_pt1 | contig 25004 bp, 18 predicted proteins | sample MGYA00512123_ERZ772901 | MGnify/ENA primary metagenome ERZ772901 (study PRJEB29015, sample SAMEA2737711) | human gut metagenome | biome: human gut; feature: human-associated habitat; material: faeces | place: China | collected 2012 ...
ACCCCCTACATCGATTAACCTTGAACGAGCCGCCCACAAAAAATTACACACCCTCGGCGCTCGTGGTCGCTACTGGTTGCGGTCGGGGTGCTGTGCTCACGGTCGCCGGCTTGAAGGTGTCGGGCACAGTCTCCGGCGGTCGGTGCTGTGTTTCCATCTCAGAGACTGACGCACGAACTCGGAGGCGGTGGAGGGTGGGTTTTGTGATGGGCGTCAAGTCCCCAGAGACGCCGGGACTCTAACAAACTTTTCCCGTACGACAATCGAACGGGACGAGGTGCCGGCGAATCTTCGCGCCCAGCAGCACCCCACCCCCGGGGTTGAAAAGTGATGAGGGGTACCCCATTAGACCGCGCTATCAGGTTTCGGGACAGATACGACTTTCAATAAATGAAGATCGCCGCGGCGGTCATTCCGTGGCGTCCGGAGTCTTCCTCTCTGATTCAGATTCATAGCTGAAGCCGTCGCACTCTCTCGCGCGCGCGTGAAGCGACAGATTAGCAATAAAAACCCGGCTGAAATTGTCCCAGTGATCAATTTAAAAGACCTGCTCCGGCGGAGGTGCCGGCATCTGGTCGACGGCGGCAAGTAATTTAACCCTATGGCATGGGGTTAATGAGTGTCCGGCGCCATCGCTGAAGAGTTCGGAACCTAGTGAGATCTAGGGCGATCGCAGAACCTGACCGCGCCGGCGGTCGCCTTCCGTGCGGTGTGACTCGCTGACGGTCTGGGCGATCGCTGGGACTCCATAAAACTCCATCGAAGCTCCAGTGCTCCGGCGTCCTCTACGCTTGTAATCAGGCGTGCAGGTAATTCATATTGGTACAATCTGACTCAGGCGGGCGCACGTTGTGGGACTGATCACCCAGAACGCCGGTTTTCTCTTTTGCCTCGAAGAACCGGGGGCGCTTGCCTCCAATTCTTCCCCTTATCAGTTCGAGGCGCTGAGGCAATAACATGGAATTTCGCTATAACCCTAGTCGGAAATATTGGGGGTACTTTCATGATCGGGTATCAATCAATGTTGCGATTACGTACATAACAAGCCCTAGAGATCCAAGACCAGATTTTTTAGATTTCGCGGGAATGTACAGCGATCCTTCCAGCAGCCTAACGAGCTTGGACAGGATGCTATATAAAAGCCTTGTTTCTGCGCTGGTGTTGGATCGCGATAATTTTTGTATTTGGCTTGAGGGAGAAGCCGCACCGAATCCCGGAAATATCTATGAGGCGGAATCGCCTGAGATCGGGGATCTGATCTATAGCCGGCTTACCTATTGGGAATGGTTTAAGAAAAATCGTTTTTTTGGTCTGGTCGCCGATTCCTTCCCTATGTGGTTCGAAGAACTCGCAATACTGGATGGCACCATAAAGGCTAGAGAAAACGATTTGCCGTTTGATCTGGGCGGCATGGATTATGATTCGACTCACGATTTTTATTTAATCGTGCCATCGAAAGACGCCGCGCAACTCGCGGAACCATCGCTACCGGTGAAGCCTGATTTACTTTCATCCCCGGAGGCATCACCAGTGCCGCAGACTGAGAAGACAGCCACGCCGGCACCTGCTGAAGACTCGAGCGCCCCGAAAGTGGCGGAGGCAATGCCGGCGACTGTTGCGGATTCTCCGGGGGATGACTCTCAGGGGCTGATAATGTCACCGCCGGAGAGGCTGGATGCGTCTCCAGCAGACTGCATCTATAAATTAATTTGTCGGTGGCGGTCTCTGCCTCTAGACCAAAAAAAAGAGTTAGGCGAAGACGGATTACGGAAGTGGCTGGGCGCAAATGCAGACGTATATCACTGGGGGACGGATCCCGGTGGCGCAATGTCAGAAACCCAGTTTAAGAAAATTAAGGCGCTTTTTTTCCCGTCGTCGTCTGGAGGGGCGGGGAACGCTAATATTTATCGGTAGGCAATCCGATTTAGTAACGTTTTATAGAAGGAGGGGCACCCCTCCTTTTTTTTGTTGCCTGAAAAAATACAGTGCTATTTAGTTAGAGAAGAAATCTAACCCACCGGGGGTTTTATGTGCTGTATTTACTGGATCCGTTAAGTTATGCGATGGCATGTTAAATTCAATAAACATAACTAACCCATTCGAACCCATCGCCCCTTAGCATCTGTTTTTGGCTGATCTTCGCCGATAAATTTCCTCATGAACGGGGATGACTTCCCCGGGATTCTTTTAAACAAATATGAGGAAAGAAAAATGACTTCAGAAGAAGTTAAGTACTGGGATCCGCTTGAGCACGTCAACGCCGAGAAGTACAAGGAACTGACGGAGAAGCACCCGGGACTAATGCGAATTCGTGACGTCGTGAAGCTGACGGGGCGCGGTCGGACTTCCATTTATATGGACTGCAGCACTGGGCGTTTTCCGCGTTCTCTGAGGATCGGCGCTCAGGCGGTCGCATGGAAAAAAGCGGACGTGTACGCGTGGATAGAGTCCCTCTCTTACGTCGGAGGCGTTCACTGATGCTCCGACTGATTCGAATCTATGGTAACCTTTTCGCACCTTGTCGCCGGACAGGGTGCGGGAGTGGAATCCCGTTTAGAAGTGGAAGAAGGTTTACCGTCCGTTCGTGCAACACGAGCGCGGCGGCTGTTGGTCTAGCTGTATCTGTACCCGATTTGATGGGTGCGCCGTGCGGAGTCTCTCGAAAGAGAGAGCCGTTCACTTCTAGCGGTAATTCCACCTCCGCGCGGCGTTGCCCGCCCCTTGGAATTGGGCGGTGTCTTTTCTCAAAGACTCTCATAGAAGGCTAGATCATGAACAGCACTATCAAGCGCGCCCAGACGGCGCATATCTCTGACGCTCCGGAAGCTGGAGCACATCCCCATTCTTTCATCGATGAAGATACCGCGGAAGTCTCTCCGCTGATCGGGCTGATCCGTGCGGCGTCCATCGCTGAGACTCTCACCACTCAGGAAATCGCAAACGCTTTAAAGCTCGTCCCGTACGCTATCGACGGCTACCGGCTTGCCTCTTCGGCGGCGATTGACAACGATCACGAGTACTGCGCGGAAGATATCCGCGACGCCTACGGCTATTTAGAAGCCACGTTACATCTGATATCTGAATCCGTCCGAGAGCTTGCCGGCGTCCTCGCGTCCAGAGGAGAGGCAGAAGAGTTCGCGACGGGTTGGAGTAGTTCCGCGCAGGGCAGTGTTCCGGTTCCCTCAGGATCGGCAGAAGGGGGTGAGTCATGAGCCTTCTGAACCAATCTTCTATCTTTGCGACACTTGCGGAGGCATGCACTGCGGCGGGTGTCTCGATCCCGGTTAAAAGCACATCTCCGGGGCGGTGGTCTTATACCTCAGTGGAGGGGAAGAAGTCCGGCAATGGTGCCGGACGTGTCAAGGTCTTTTCTGACGGTAAGGGCGGCATTGTCTGGAACTGGGTCACGGGTGAAAAAGTGATCTGGTTCGACGACTGGGGCAAGAAGGTATCACCGGAAGAGTTCCGGAGGCGGTCGGAGGAACTCAAAGCGCATTTACTCAAAGCCCAGAAGGAGGAGAGGCGACAGCACACAGCCGCAGCACGTCTCGCGCGGTTCATCTTCGAGAAGGCGAACGGCGTAGGGTTCGCGGTTCTCGCGGATCACCCTTACATCAATCGGAAACGCGTCACCCCTGTGAGACCTATGGGCGTGATTCCGGCAGCTGAGATTCAGGAAATCTTTAATCGGGCGTACCCAAAGATTGAGCCTGATCGCTACCCAGCTAACCCGGTTCGGCTGTGGGACTTCAAAGCAGGCGCGCCGATGGTGGGCGATGTTCTTGTAATTCCTCTGTTCTCAATCGATTCTGGTCTGAAACTCCAGTCCCTCGAACTTATCAGCGAAAACGGCGGAAAGTACGCACTGCCCGGAGCGATGGCAGCGGGGGCGTTCTGGTTGCCTTCGATGCCTCCGACGATGCCCCAGAGGGTCGGTATCGCTGAAGGGGTCGCAACCGCGTTAAGTATCAGCGAGGTGAAGGGCTTCCCGGTAGCGGCAGCGCGTTCGTGCGGCAACCTGAAGGCGACCGCAAGGGCACTGCGCCGGCTGTTCCCTCTCTCGCGGCTGGTTGTCTGCGGCGACGTTGGAAACGGGTCACAGTTCGCCAAGGAAGCGGCGGACGAAGTCGGGGCGGGGATTGTATTCCCGGCGTTTACGGATGAGCTTAGAGCCATGTTTCAAGCCCGTACCGGGGGCGAATCGCCCACCGATTTCAATGATTTCTATATCGCCACGGGGGAAATTTAAATGAGTCTGACTGAAAAAAAAGACGTCTTACCCGGAACCGATAAGACGCCCATTTATGCAAATACGGAAGGCGATAAGCCTGAAGAGATTGTAGAAAAGAACTTAGATCAAGTAAATACCGATCATGTGGAGCCGGCGCCGGCGCCGGAGGGTGACGGGTTCGCCGGCAAGGATCCGACCGCGTTAATCGTCTACCCAGACGGCACCCGGTCTTTTTCAGCGGCGAACGGTGACAGGTTCGGCATTTCGCCTTCCGGGTGCTACGTCGAGCGCTTCAATACTCAAACGGGAAAACCGGGGATCCGTGAACCTCTCATCAGTACGCCGATCGAGGTGACCGCGAGAATCTCGAGCGACGCCACCGGATCGGGTGAAGGGCTTGTAGTCCGGTACAAAGATCGCAACGGAATCTTAAGGACTGCGGCGGCGGATCTCGAGGATATCCGGTTTCACTCAGTAACGGCGGTCGCATCCCTCAAGGGGCTTCAGATCTGCGGGACTATCGGCGCGGCGCAAGGCGTGGCGTATAAGATCGCCAACATGCTGAATTCCTACCCGTGGCGGGATCTTCCTGTTATTCGGGGCTTGTCGTCATTCGGCTGGGTCAAGGGTGAGGAAGGCGCGGCGTTCTATGCTCCGCCGGGGAAGCTGATCACCCGCGACGGGATCGCGGAGGATGGGGCGGCGATTTACACCGGCACCGGAAGCGCTCCGGACTTCAGCACGGCGGGGACGTTCCCCGGGTGGCAGAACACAATCGGACGCAGTGCCGCCACTTCAAGCCGTATCGGGTTTGCAGTCTCGGCGTCATTCGCGGCAACCCTGCTTCCTATCTACCCTGAGATTGAAAACTCGTTCGGGTTCAACATCTGGGGCGATTCGAGTAAGGGGAAGTCCACCGCGTTGCGTGCCGGTCTCTCAGTCTGGTGCAACCCCGGCGGCAGAGAGGCGACCAGCTGGAGGGGATCGCCTAACGGCTTCGAAGCGCTCTGCGAAATGCATAACGGCTTCCTTCTCGGGATGGACGAAATCGGGCAAGGGACACCGTCCAGCGCCCAAAGCATCGTTTACAACACCTTCAACGGGATGCCTAAGGCAAGAATGGGGAAAGATCTTAAAAAGGTTGAGTCCCAGCCATGGCGGTTAATCGGACTCTCGACCGGTGAAATGAAGTTAGAAGATTTCATCCAAAGCGGAGCGAATCGGCGGGAAACCGTGAAGACCGGGGCACAGATTCGCTTGGCGGATATCCCTGTAGTTTCTTCTACGGCAGCCGGTGACGTGGGAATTTTCGACCATCTGCCGGCGTCATTTCCTAAAGGCGACATGAAGGCGCTTCAGAGGTTCGCGAGTGGAATCAATGAAGCCGCAAACACCACCTACGGCACGGCGGGGCTTGAGTGGGTCGGTAAGATCATTCGCTATATAGAGGTGAAGAGCGGACTAGAAAACTTCAGGAAGGAACTTAAACAGCACCTTGCCGGCTGGGTCGATTCTTTAACGCTGGTCGGTGGGGCTGAGGTTATCCGCGTCGCTCGATACTTTGGATTTGTAGCCGTCGCCGGTGAACTCGCGATAAAACTTGAGATCCTCCCCCCGGCGTACTGGTCGCAAGGCATGGCGGCAGAGTATGCGCGCGAGTGCTTCCGCGATTGGCTTGCCGGCTTCAAGACTAACGCCCAGAAGCGCGCGGACGCAGTGGAAGAGGTCATAGACGCTATAAATCAGAACCTACAACACTACGTAAGGGCTGACCGTGGCGCAGCTCCGAACGGGTTACCAACGTCGGGCGGCGACGTCTTCGGGCGAATCGTCAGCGAAAATAGCGACTGTATCGCGTTCACCTATCCCAAGGTTTTCCGGGATCGGATTAAGCCGGAGGGCATTTCTACGACAGAAATCCGGAGAATCCTAAAAGACGCGGGGCGGCTGAAGTCTAACGAACAGGGGTTAACGTTTAAATCATCACCGAGCGGCGACGGTTACGGGTTGGCTCCGAACAAGCGTTATATAGCCGTAAAAGTCGGATTCCTTGACGACTGAGCGACGGAGCATAACCCGCATGACGTCCCCAGAAACTGACGCCGCGGCAGTTCCTCAGCGGCAAGCGGGGGAATCTCTCGAGGACTTCAGGGAACGACTGGAGCGAATCCGCGAAGACTTCGAGGAGCGCGCCGCAATCATGGAGTACGACGGCGGATTAACCCGGGAAGAAGCGGAAGCAGAGGCAAGACGTATTACAAAATATTCCGGATGGTAGGACGGCGCCGGCGGAGAAAGAGAACGTTTTAATAACTTTCTCCAACCCGGCGGACTTGACATTACTTGACATCCAAAGCCGTTTTAGTGGTGGCGGGTAGTATCCAAAATCTTCTAAATCCTATCAAAACCCCGATTTTTCCGGGGCGCTTCTTCTGGGAATGAACCCCCTTCATCGTGACAGGATGAGGGGGATTTTACTGTTATAAGGGATCTTCCCCGGCTTTTTACTCGATTGATTCCAAAAAAATTTGGAATTAATTCCAAATCTTAAATATGTAAGTTAATGAATTTATTATTAATTCCAAAATTCCAAAAATTCCAACTACTTTTAAGCATATTTACACCAACATCCATTTACGAGAGCCGGGAGAGGTTGGATTTATATGCTGTTTTTCACTCATCACCCCATTTTCCTTCAATGCAGTATCTGCCCCAATCGTTCATAATCTTTCGGCGTTCTTCGATGAACTCGGCGCGCTCGTAAGCTCCGTTATACTTCGCTGTTTTATGAAGTAGGCAAGCTTCAGCCGCTTTGTCGTGATACCTAAATAAGTTGCCGTGCGTGTCGTTCTGCGTCCAAGTTCTGAAAGAAGCACGCGCAGTGCCATGGACTGTAATTATTAAGTCGCCTTTATAACCCTTGCCCATTTTGTCGGTGTCGACCCATCCAATCCCGTCAATAGCCTTTTTCTTTTCGTGAAGGTGATGTAAAAAACGCTCGAGGGATTCTGCTTTAAGTGGGGCGCCGGTCATGCGAGACAAAAATATATAGTCACTGGGAGAAGCGACGCCGGCGGAGAATGCGGGCAGCGACTTTAAGAAGCTCACGGCATAGCTGGACAGAGGGGCGGTGCGGATTGCGTTGAGGTCTTTGACCTTGTTACTTTCCGGCGGAATCGTCCAAATGCCTTTTTCTAGATCGATGTCGCACCACCTCGCTAATCTCACCGGCTTCGAGCGCCCAGCGGTCAGGATGGCAAAAAGGCAAGCCCTTGCCGCGTCGGATGTCTTCGCGGCGTCTTTGATCTCGCTCACCAGTTCGGGGATTCTGTCGACGGGACACGCAGCATAGTTTCCCCCTTCGGCGGTCTTGGTGGCGATGGGCAATCTAAAAACTATTGTTGCGGCTGGGTCGGTGTCACGGTACCCCCTAAGCATTCCGTAAGTGCAAATCTTTTTGATGGCTGACCAGATCTTTTTGCAGGTCGCGGGATGGTCGGCGGAAAGATGCAGGCAGCGCGTAATATCCGCGGGCGTCACGTCTTCGAACGGGATGAGCATGAGGGCGTCCGGGATGTGCTTTTTTAACCTGAGTTCCTCACTACGGAGGCGGCGGGCTGGGTCTTCGCCATTAGCGAACAACCTGACGCCGTCGCACTCTAGCCACTCGCGGGCGACGTCCCCAAATGTAATTGCGGTTCTTTTCGCCTCAGCGGCTTCCGCTTCCTTCTTTGCCTTCCGTCTCTCTTCCGCAGGGTCTGTGCCTTGGTCAACCAGTGCACGAAGTTCCGCCCCTCTCGTTCGAGCTTGCTGGAGCGTCATATCAGGGAAGATGCCTACGCGGGTGTTAGTGTCTCTGCCATTGGACGGCTTCTTATATCTCAGCAGCCACAGACCGCGGGAAGCGTCATTGTTATTTTTTCGGAGATGCAGACCGCGAACGCCGCCAACAAAACAATCTGATCCGGGTTCTTTCGTTCGCGCCTTGACTTCTTGAATAGTGAGGACTGGGAGTACTTTCATCTGGGCACCGTACTGGACACGAAAGGAAAATGTACAGTTAAATGTACACTAAAAACCCGTATTCAGATGAATAAATCTGTACAGTGATGAACGATGAAATTGGGGTCTTGTCGTAAATTCCTGAATTAATGGGGAAATTTTCGACAAAATGAATAGATCTGAATCTAGCTGTGGTGCCCGGGGAGGGACTCGAACCCTCACGATGTTTAGTCGGCGGATTTTGAGTCCGCTGCGTCTACCATTCCGCCACCCGGGCAATGTGACAATGCATGATGCAAAGACGTCATATTATGCCAAAAAAGGTTTCTCTTTGGTCCAAACCGCAAAAAAAAGGGGGCGGCCGTCTGTCCACGCCGCCCCTAAAAGAGATACCTGAAAACCAGCAGAGAGGAGAAGCTCTGCCGATCCAACTGCTTAACCAGTCCCGACCCCGTGGAACTGATGAGCCAAATACTATCACCAATTGAAAATAATTCTCATTTAACGTTTGAGAAGATTTGACATCTGTCAAATTTACGTCTCTCTCTGCCGAAATCTGCCCACTGCGTATAATTCCACGTTTCCTTTCTTTATCTGGCCAGTCAAGCCATGACAGAACAATATCTATCTGATTTTGATTTCGATCTTCCCGAAGAACTTATTGCCCAGTTTCCGCTGGAACAGCGCGACAACTGCCGGCTGCTGCATGTAGTGCCTGAGGGCGGATACGAAGATCTCCTTTTCCACGACATCAAGAAGCTCCTCCGCCCGGGCGATCTCCTCGTCATGAACAACACGTTCGTGATCAAGGCTCGTCTCCGCGGTCACAAGGCCACGGGCGGCGCAGTTGAGGCTCTGATTGAGCGCGTGACCGGAGAGAAGAGCGCGATCGCGATGATGCGCGCGAGCAAGTCCCCGAAGGCGGGGACGGAAGTGATTTTCGAGAACCACGAGGGTGAGAAGCTCCCGGTGAAGGTGGGTGAGCGCGAGGGCGAGTTCTTTGAGCTCGAGTTCCCGGATGCTGTGCTGCCGCTTCTTGATAAGTTCGGCAGCACGCCGCTGCCTCCTTATATTGAGCGCGACGCGAACGCGAAGGACGAGTCGACCTATCAGACGGTTTACGCGAAGATCCCGGGCGCGGTGGCCGCGCCGACCGCGGGTCTGCACTTTACGCGCGAGCTCCTCGATGAACTGAAGGCAGAGGGGATCGACGAAGCGTATGTGACGCTGCACGTCGGCGCCGGCACCTTCCAGCCGGTCCGTGAGGAGAAGCTTTCTGAGCACAAGATGCACTCCGAGTGGTACTCGGTGTCGCCTGAAGTGGCGGCAAAGGTGAATGAGACGAAGGCGAAGGGCGGCCGCATTGTGGCGGTCGGCACCACGTCGCTCCGCACGCTTGAAGCCGCGGCAGTGGCTCCGGGCCGGATTCAGTCCGGTGCCCGCGATACGACGCTCTTTGTGACCCCGGGTTACAAGTTCAATACGATCGACGCTCTGATCACGAACTTCCATCTCCCGAAGTCGACTCTCGTGATGCTCGTTTCCGCCATCGCGGGCCGCGAGCGGATCCTTGACGCGTACCGTCACGCGATTGAAAACAAATATCGGTTTTTCTCTTACGGGGACGCCATGTTCCTCGAAAATGCCCCCCAGGCCAAATAACGGAGGACACGCCCGTGGCGCTATCTTTTAAAGTTCTGAAAACGTCGGGCAAAGCCCGCCGCGGTGAACTGCACCTGAATCACGGCGTCGTGCAGACGCCGATCTTCATGCCGGTCGGCACCTGCGGCACCGTGAAGTCGATGACGCCGGAGGAGCTGAAGGACAACGGTGCCCAGATCATTCTGGGCAACACCTTCCACCTCTGGCTCCGTCCGGGGCTTGAAGTGGTTGGGCTCCATAAGGGGCTGCATGACTTCATGCACTGGGATCGTCCGATCCTGACCGATTCGGGCGGATTCCAGGTCTTCTCGCTTCGCGGTATCCGGAAGATCACCGAGGAGGGCGTGAAGTTCGCCTCCCCGATCGACGGCCGGCGTCTTTTCCTGTCGCCTGAAGAGTCGATGCGGATCCAGACTGTGCTGAATTCCGACATCGTGATGCAGCTTGACGAATGTACGCCGTACGAAATCGACGGCAAGCCCGCGACTGAGAAGCAGGCGGCGGATTCGATGCGCATGTCGCTTCGCTGGGCGAAGCGCTGCAAGGACGAATTCAACCGCCTCGGGAACCCGAACGCGCTTTTCGGCATCGTTCAGGGCGGCATGTATAAGCACCTGCGCGAAGAGTCGCTTCACGGACTCGTCGATATCGGTTTTGACGGCTACGCGGTGGGCGGCCTCTCGGTCGGAGAACCGAAGGCTGAGATGAACCGGATCGAAGAGGAGATCGTGAGCCAGCTCCCGGACGACAAGCCCCGCTACCTGATGGGTGTCGGTACGCCTGAGGATCTGGTTGAAGGCGTCTCCCAGGGCATCGACATGTTCGACTGCGTGATGCCGACCCGGAACGCGAGAAACGGCTGGCTCTTCACCCGCTACGGCGACGTGAAGATCAAGAACGCGAAGTACATCAAGGACCTCGCGCCGCTCGATGAAAGCTGCGACTGCTACACCTGCCGCAACTACGATCGGTCGTACCTCCACCACCTGCACAAGGTGGGTGAGATTCTCGGAGCCCGTCTGAATACGATCCACAACATTCACTTCTATCTCACGCTGATGGCTGAGATGCGCGACGCGCTCGAGAAGGGAACGTTTGAGGAGTGGAAAGAGCAGTTCTACCGCGACCGCGCCCGCGGCGTCGGCTGACGCTCCGCACTCTGAAGGGCCTCCCCGGCTGGCACAGCGGGGAGGCCTATTCCTTTATAATCAGCTGATTGATTTCCGGCCGGGGGACTGTACCCTTTTCGGCTAATGAATAAACAAGGACTTGAGACCTCATGTTTCTGATTTCTGATGCTCTCGCGGCGGACGCCGCAGCCGGCGGTGCTTCCGCCGCTCTTATGCAGTTCCTGCCACTCATTCTCATCATCGTCGTTTTCTGGCTCTTCCTGATCCGCCCGCAGCAGAAGCGCGCGAAGGAACACCAGAAGATGGTCGAAGGTCTCAACAAGGGCGATGAAGTGATGACCGCCGGCGGCATCATGGGCAAGGTCGCTGATCTCGACGAACAGAACGTCAAGATCCAGATCTCGACCGTCGAAGGCACCCCGGTGACGATCGTCATGGCCCGTCAGACCATCGCGAACGTGCTCCCGAAGGGAACCGTCAAGTTCTGAGAAGCCGGTTTCGCGCAGGACAGATTTATTGAGGAAGCCTTTCCGGGCTTCCTGAGGCAGGCCCTGCTCACGCTGGATACAGCGCCCGAGCGGGTCTGCATTATTCTTTATGCCCGGCTTATCAGGCCGGGTTTTGGGTAGTCAAGATGAATCGTTATCCCATTTGGAAATACCTCATCATCCTGTTTGCCCTCGTCATCAGTATTCTCTACACGATCCCGAACTTCTTCGGCGAGTCGCCTGCTATTCAGGTCTCTCCCGGAAAGGCGACGGTGAAGGTAACGGATGCCACCATGGCGAAGGTTGAGGACGCGCTGCGATCCGCAGGAATCAAGCCTCAGGCCGTCCACCTGGATGCCGGCAGCCAGCAGTCGAGCGCCAGCGTCCGCGTGCGTTTCGGCGTGACGGACTCCGAGCTCCAGCTTCAGGGCCGTGAGGTGCTGGAACGGGCTCTGAACCCGGATCCGACGAACCCGGATTATGTGATCGCGCTGAACCTCGTGCCGAACACTCCGGAATGGCTCTCGGCGATCGGCGGCAAGCCGATGTACCTCGGTCTTGACCTTCGCGGCGGCGTGCATTTCCGTCTCGAAGTCGATATGAAGGCCGCCATTCAGAAGCGTATTGACTCGAACGCGGCCGATATCCGCACGCAGCTCCGCGATAAGGACATCCGCAATAACGGCGTTGACCGCTCCGGCGACACGATCGTGATGCAGTTCCCGGATGAGAACTCCCGCGATAAGGCCTTCGATCTGATCCGCGGCACCGATCCGGATCTCGCGCTTGAAGACCGTCAGGACGGCGGCAACTATCAGATTGTTGCCCGCATGACCGATAAGGCGATCCGCGACGTTCAGGACTACGCGATCAAGCAGAATATCTCCACGCTGCATAACCGAATCAATGAACTCGGCGTTGCGGAGCCTGTGATTGCCCAGCAGGGCGCGACCGGCATTGTGGTTGAGCTGCCGGGCGTGCAGGATACGGCGAAGGCTAAGGACATTCTCGGCCGTACGGCAACGCTCGAAATCCGCATGGTGGATGACACGCCTGAGGCTTATACCCAGATGGCATCCGGCACGGTTCCGTTCGGTGACGAGGTCTTCACTGACCGCGAGAACCACCAGGTGCTCGTCCGCCGCCGCGTGCTGCTGACCGGTGAAAACCTTCAGGACGCACAGCCGGGCTTCGACTCCCAGACGCAGGAACCGACCGTGAATCTGACGCTCGACAACAAGGGCGCCCGGATCTTCAAGGAAGTGACCCGCGATAACGTCGGCAAGCGCATGGCGATCATCCTCTTCGAGAAGGGACACGGCCAGGTGGTGACGGCCCCAGTGATCCGTCAGGAAATCGGCGGCGGTCACGTGCAGATTTCCGGCGCGATGACGACGATCGAAGCGACGGATACGGCTCTGCTGCTGAGAGCCGGTTCACTCGCGGCTCCGATGGAAATCGTGGAAGAACGACTTGTCGGCCCGAGCCTCGGCCAGGCAAACATTGCCGCGGGCTTCAAGGCGTCGATCTACGGCTTCATCGTGGTGTCGATCTTCATGATGATGTACTACGAGGTGTTCGGCATCATTTCAGCGATCACGCTGCTTTTCAACGTGATCCTGATTGTTGCCATCCTCTCGATGCTGCAGGCAACGCTCACGCTGCCGGGTATCGGCGCTCTCGCGCTTTCAATCGGTATGTCCGTCGACTCGAACGTGCTGATCAACGAACGTATCCGAGAGGAACTGAGAGCCTGGAGGACGCCTCAGGTGGCTATCAAGGAAGGTTATGACAGAGCCTTCGCGACGATTGTGGACTCGAACGTGACGTCTCTCATCGCCGGTATCGCTCTGCTGATCTTCGGCTCCGGTCCGATCCGCGGTTTCGCTGTGGTGCACTGTCTCGGTATTCTGACCTCGCTCTTCACGGCGGTGTTTGTCTCCCGCGGTCTTGTGAATCTGGTCTATGGCCGTCAGAAGCACCTGAAGAAGATTCACATCGGCAAGATCTGGCGCCCCGACCCTCCCAAGAAGGTTGCCGGCACCGGGTCCGCGGGTAAATAACCGAACGGATCAAGGAGATAAATAATGGAATTTTTCCGCATTCGCCGAACGATCCCGTTCATGCACTATTCGCTGTACCTGAATATTGCATCGGTCATCATGTTCTGCCTCGCTGTGTTCTTCCTTGCGACGAAGGGGCTTGCCTTCTCGATTGAGTTCACGGGCGGCACGAACATTGAAGTGACGTATCCGAGCGCTGCTGACACGGATCAGATCCGAAAGGTTCTGGCTGAGAAGATCTCGCCTGAGGTCTCCGTGCAGAACTACGGTACGGCCAAAGACATCCTGATCCGCGTGCCGCTGAAGGGAAATGAAACCTCCGGCCAGCAGGCGAAGCAGGTGATGGATATTCTTTCCGCCCAGACTCCGGGCGTGAAGCAGCACTCCGTCGAGTTTGTCGGTCCTCAGGTGGGCAAGCAGCTCGCCACTGACGGCGCCACCGCTCTCGCGCTTGTCTGCTTGGGCATCATGATCTACCTCGCGTTCCGGTTCGAGTGGAAGTTCTCAGTCGCCGCCGTGATCGCGAATATGCATGACTTGGTGATTGTTGCCGGTCTGTTCGCGTTCTTCCAGTGGGAGTTCTCACTGCAGGTGCTGACCAGTCTGCTCGCCGTGCTCGGTTACTCGGTGAACGAGTCCGTGATTATTTTCGACCGAGTGCGTGAGCACTTCCGGACGATGAGAAAGGCGAGCACGGTTGAGGTGATTAACTCAGCTATTACCGCGACGATTTCCCGTACGGTGATCACCCATTCCTCAACGCTGTGCATGACGCTGTCGATGTATTTCTTCGGCGGCCCGGCGCTGCACTACTTCGCTCTGGCTCTGACGGTCGGTATCTGCTGCTCGGTTTACTCTTCCGTGTTCGTTGCGGCCGCTATCGCCATGTACCTGAAGGTGAAGCGTGAAGACCTCGTGCACAAGGTGAAGAAGGCTGAGATTTCCGAAATGGTTCCGTAAGGAATCCGCTTTCTGAAAGACTCTGATCTTCAGATTCCCGGTCTGGTTTTTCCAGCCCGGGAATTTTTTTACCCGTAAGGCGGCAGGAAGCGGACCCCGGAGACGGATATCCGCCGAACCCGGGATTGGCGCGGCGGAGAGCCCCCTTTGAGGGCGGAAAGAGCGCGGAGCAGGGGAGGATTAAGGTTTGGTCAGGCAGGAGGTCCCCTGAAGCCGTCTGAACCCGATTGCTTCACGTTTTGAAGGAAGGGGGCGAGGCGGTGCTCCTGATGGAGGCATCAAAAAAGCCGCTTTCCGGATTGGAAAGCGGCTAAAAGGAAAGAAGACTTCGTAAGGAATCAGGACTGCTTTCCGGATTCCTCATCAGGCTTCACTTCGACCGCGTCCTTCACATCCGACGCGGCGGCTTCGTGCACGGTTTCGGCGGCGGCCGCTGTGGCAGCGGCAGCACCCGCGACAGCCGCTTCAGCGGTGCGGAGGATATCCGCGAAATACCCATCCATCTCAAACGGGAGGCGTTCGGAGCGGATCCGGATCCCGATCGTATCCCAGAGGATCAGAAGGAGACGCGGGATCAGCACGACAACGCCGTAGAGAATGAAGAGACGCGGGAGCCAGGAGGCAGCGGGCGCGAAAGCGGCAGCCGCGGCGGCTGAGGTTGTAGCGGCGTCCTGCAGACGGTCGAGACGCATCGCGGCCACCGTGTTCACGTCCGGCAGCGGGCCGAGATTCAGTGCCGCGGGGATCCAGCCAAAGAGGGTATTGAAGATATCGCAGACGTTATCCGGCGAATTATGCAGCCCGACGATATCCCAGCCGATCAGATAGTTGTGGCCGAGACCCCGGACGATGATGCTGGAAATCACGCCGGCCGTGAAGGCGAGGAACGCCCAGTGCAGAATGCGGGCGATGCGGAACTGGGAGAGTCTCAGAACGGTCGGAGTCCAGATTTTCAGGAACGCCTGACGGATACCGGAGGTGATGATCTTCGGGGCGAAGAGTCCATCGGAAAGTTTTGCGAGTGTCGTGCGGAGCGGGAATTCGATATGACGGCGCCGGACAATGCTTACGAGCCCCAGGATGATGAGCGCCGCGTAGAGGAAGAGGCTCCACCCGAAGATAAAGAGATAGATCGGTGAAAAGAGATTGATCTCCGCGCCGGTTGAGAGGAACCGTTCACCGAAAGCGCCGAGCAGGTAGGAACCGAGAATGAGGCAGAGCGCGACAAGCGATCGGGAGCCGTAGTTCAGCTTCATCGTGAGAAGCGTCGGGGAACGTTTCGACATCCGGGAGAAGGCGAGCGCGGCGCGCTTCTGGATGAAATCCGACGCCTTGGAGCCCGGAGTGGTTTCCCGGCTCAGCTCCGCGGTGATCTCTTCAGCCTCGGTTTTGGACCAGTACTTGCCGCCCGCATCCGAGGTTTCGATTGCCTTCACGAGACTCACCATCCTTGCTGTGTTGTAGGGATAGCGGAGTTTTTTCAGTTTGCTTTCAGAGAACAAAGCCATTCTTCGGTTGCCTCAAAAGAAATAAGGTTCCGTACGGTCCGGGCGTGAGCCTCAGACCGTATGGTCAGCAGCTCGATTTTATCAGGATTGCCCCGCGGTTCTGCCTTCTTTTAGCGGCGGAATCAATCCAGGGAAACGGGGCTCTTCCTGGCACCTCAGGTTATTTTTTCAATCCTGAACGGAAAGCCGCGAGAAGCGCTTCTGATGCGGCGCGGGGGTCCGCGGTGCCGCAGATTGCCGAAACGACCGCGATGCCGTCCGCTCCGGCCGCGGCGAGAGCCGCGGCGTTATGGATCTTCACGGAGCCGATCGCGACAACCGGGCAGGGTTTCACGGCAGCGAGAGCGGCAAACCCCGGGAGCCCGAGAGGCGCGGCTGCGTCGGGTTTCGTGGAGGTGCTTTCGATCGGACCGATACCGAGATAGTCGACCACGCCGGCCGCGGCGAGGCTGCGGCTTGCCTCAAGCTCCGCCGCGTTTGAGACCGAGAGCCCGATGATCGCTTCCGGCCCCATGAGGCGCCGCGCGTCTTCTGCCGGGAGGTCCTTCTGTCCGACATGAGCGCCGGCCGCGCCGATTGCCATCGCCACATCCACCTGATCATCTACGACGAGCGGCACGCCATAGGGCGCAAGTGCGCGGATCAGAGCTCGTCCGCAGGCCGCGAGCTCCCGCTTCTTCCAGTCCGGAGCCCGGAGCTGGATAATGCCGGCCCCTCCCTGGGCAGCAGCGACCGCGGTGGACACCATGCCGTCCGCGCCTCCGCAGAGTACGGGGTCCAGCACCAGGTAAAGCGACAGATCAGGGAGCGCCATCAGACGGCCTCTTCAAGAAAGTTTTCGGGCTGCAGCGTATAGAGCGCGTCGAGGTAAGCGTCGTGGAAGGAACCCGGGCCCCGGGAGGCGTTCCCGGCGATTTCCGCGGCCCGTTTCACGAACTGACAGCAGGCGATGGTGGCGACCAGCGGATCCTCCGCTTTCGCGGCGAAACCCGCGGTCAGCGCGGAGAGCGAGCATCCGGTGCCCACCACGAGCGTCGCCATGACGTTGCCGCCCACCGCCGCGAGCACGCGGGTACCGTCAGTCGCGTAGTCCGTTTCGCCTGACACGCAGACGATGCCGCCTGATCTTTGGGCGAGCGCCTTGGCGGCGTCGAGCGCCGAGCGGCTGGAGTCGAGTGAGTCGACGCCCTTGTACTGATGGGCAAACCCGGCGCAGGCGAGAATTTCAGAACCATTTCCCCGGATCACGGTGGGCCTGAGGTCAATCAGATCGGAAATCAGATCATCTCTCCAGGCGGTGCCGCCCGCGCCCACGGGGTCGAGTGTCCAGGGCTTTCCGGCTTCAGACATCGTCGCCGCGGCGAGCTTCATGCCCCGGCTGTTTTCTTCGGAAGGTGTTCCGACATTGCAGAGCAGAGCGTCCGCAGCGAACTGAGCGAAGGCTGCGGCTTCTTCCGGAGCCGGCACCATGGCCGGGGACATTCCGGCTGCCAGAAGCACATTGGCCGTGATTTCCTGTACGACGTCATTTGTGATGCACTGCACGAGCGGTCTCTGGGCGCGGACCCGCGAGAGGGCCGCCGCCACTGCCTTTGGGGAAATCGCCTCAATAGATGAATCCGTCATTTCGTCTCCGAAAAAAGCTTTTGGAAAGAGCATTTACTGTGTATCGCACTTTACCCCGAAAGTGGGATAGTGTCACCGGAATAAGCCGTGCTGATTCAGTGGAGTACTGGTATTCTTTTCAGAATTACATGGATACCTTTCCTTCGGGAACGACCCCCCGCGGGAAAAACGATAAGGAAAATCAAAGAATGGCTTTTCTGGTGAAAATTTCCGGAACCGATGTGTCTTTTCCGGCTGAGAAGGGCGAGCGGATTCTGGATGCCGCCGAGCGCGCTGGCTATGACATCCCTCACGCCTGTCGCAGCGGTTTCTGCGGCTCCTGCTCCGCTAACGTTGTCTCTGGCGACTTCATCACGTATGCCCCGGGCAGCAAGGAAGGCGTGCCGTCCCACGGTCCGAAGATTCTGACCTGCAGCACGGAAGCCGCGAGTGACGTGGAAATCGCCGTGCAGATCAAGAAGCTCGTGCGCAACATCCCCGTTACGGTTGCCGCGATGGACCGTGTGGCCCCCGATGTGATCCGCCTCGTGCTGAAGGCCGATTCCGGCAAGCCGATCGAATTCATCCCCGGACAGTTTGTCGACATTCTTCTGGAAAACAAGGAACGCCGCAGCTATTCGATCGCCTGCGATACGCCGGCTGAGAATGGCCTTGAGCTTCACATCCGCCACGTCCCGGGCGGTCTCTTCACGGACCGTCTCTTTGGCGTCAAGGGTGAGCCGATCCAGGTTGGCACGAAGCTTGAAATCGCCGCTCCCGCGGGCGACTTCCGCCTGCATAAGCGCACCCCGCACGATATCCTGATCCTCGTGACGGGCACGGGCTTCGCTCCAGCGAAGGCGATGATTGAAAACTTCATCAAGCTCCCGAGCGCCAAGCCTCACCAGGTTTATCTCTACTGGGGCGGCCGCCATAAGGTCGACCTCTACATGGATGAGCTCTGCCGCAAGTGGGACGCCGAGCACGAGTGGTTCCACTACTGCCCGGTGCTCAGCCGCCCGGACGAGTCCGAAGGCTGGACTGGCCGCGTGGGTCACGTGCAGGATCAGTTCCTCGCGGATCACCCGGATGCGTCCCAGTATGACGCTTACATCTGCGGTACGCCGCGTCTCGTGACGGATGCCGTGAACGCGCTGACGGCAGTCGGTCTCGATAAGGACTGCACCTACAGCGACTCCTTCACGTCGAAGAAGGATACGCTCTGATAAAAAAGAGCGGCCCGGCACTGCTGCCGGGCCTGCAGACCGAAGAAGGATCCCCATCGCGGGGATCCTTTTTTGTTACGCCGATTACTTGATGAACTTGATCTTCACGCCGCCGAGGTTCCCCTTTTTATCCATTTCAGGGGCGGTGATGAAGATCCGCTTATCCGCAATACCCGCTTCGGCAAGCGCTTTCGAGAGGTTCCTCGAGCGCCAGTCAGCGAGGTTATGCAGGTTGCTCTCGTCAGGCTGCACAGCGGTGTAAAGCTTCGCCTCCTTCTCTTCAAGCGTATGGCTTGCCTTGTCGTTGGGGAACTGGAGGGCATAGAGCGCGTCGACCGCCTTCTCACGGCTCCGTTCAGCTTCAGGAAGCGTCGACTGAACGATCTTCAGAAGGCCGCGGTACGTGTTCTGATGGAGCGCGTTGTCGTCACCCTTCACACTGACCACCGGCGTGATTTCGACCTTCATCTTGGGGTTATCTTTCAGCGCCTTCGTGATCTGGGCGAGCGTGCTCTTCTGCTGATCGGCCGTCATGTGGCCGCTGCCGGACATGTACGGGACGAAAGCCGCGGCGCTGGAGGAAGAACCGCCGAGCGCGAGGTTTCCGATCGAGGCGAGCAGATTTACAGGCGCTGCCACGACCTTGATGATCAGGTTTTCAAGCCCTGTGAGAATGAGGCTCGAGAACGAGAACTCAGGATCCGCGAGGTTGCCCGAGATCGGCAGATCAAATTCGATATTTCCCTGACCGTCCGTGAGGAGCGCGGTGGCAAGCGTCACAGGGAGGCTGGTCGAAGTGTCATTCGGAATGTAGTCGCCCCAGGCGAGCTGCTCAATCAGGATGTGGTTGTCAACATCGAGGAACGTCTTATCCTTCAGTGTGATATCCGACTTGATCGTGAGGTTGCCCTTCTGAATCGGGTAGGACACATAGTGAACGGTGTAGGGCGAGAAGAACGGCATCGAGACCGCGGAGATTGTCCCCTTGGCGGTGAGTTTCCCCTTATCCACGAAAGGCGAGCCGCTGCCTGTGACGTTGATCTTGGAAACCCCATTCACGACGCCGGTCATCGTGAGTGAGGAAGGCGTGTTTTCGCCTCCGATCGCGACCGGTTTCACTGTGGTATTGAGATCGGCGAACCGGAACTGGCCGGCAGGCTTGATCGAATTGTCGACAAAGGAGAAGCCCCCGTCGGTCACGCGGAATTCGCCGATACGGATCGGCTGCGAGGCGGAAACACCGGCCTTCTTCTTTGCTTCCTCCACCTTCTGCTTCACCACAGCCTGTACTTTCTTCGCTTCAGTGGCAGCCTTCCGCTTTCCGAGGAGCGGATCGATATCCAGGTTCCCCTTCGCGTCACGCGAGAGCATCATGCGGGGCTTTGCGATCTCAACTGCGGAGACCCGGATGGTGCCGGTAGCCGGTGCTTCGACGCCTGTTACCGTCGTGCGGTCCACGCGGCCGAACTTCGACTTGCCGCCTGAGATTTCAAAGGCGGTGGAGTTGATATTGAGGGAGGCGAGATTGGCGTGGCCGGACGCGCCGCTCTTCCAGTCGAGATTCGACGCGGAGACGGTGTCCGAAAGCGTCGACACCTTTGCGGCGTTCACAGGCGAAATCACCTGCGCCTTGCTGAGGTTCGCGCTCGCGACCTTGAGACTCATGTCGGAGTCACGCGTGAAGCTGATGGAGTTGATGTCAGCGTGGCCCGTATTGAAGTTAAGAAGGTCGACCGTGCTTTGAATGTCCCCCGCAGAAACGCTGGATCCCGTGAAGGCAAGCGCTTTCTTGATATCCAGCGCGCTCTTCTTAACGTCAAGCGTGCCGACGGCGAGTTTCACAGGAGTGCCGCCGGCGACCTGAAGCCGGGTGCCTTTGGAATTCACGTCAGCCGCTTTCACGGAGACGCCGCCGTCCTCACGGGTGGCAACGCTGAGCGACAGTGCCTGGGCGTTCACAGCGGTGGAACCGCCTGTCACCGGATCAGCCTTGAAGTCGAGCCCGGCGAGTCCAGTGGTCTGAGATGTCACACCAAGCAGTTCTTTCTTTCCGTTCCAGTTGACCGCGAGTTTCGCAGCGTTCGAATCCGTGATGGTGCTCTTGAAGTTTCCGGCCGTGAGGTCAGTCTTTTCCGCACGGACCTTGCCGCCGTCAAATGTCACGGTATCCTGTTTGCCGTTCCAGCCGACCTTTACCGTGTTTCCGGAGAGGCGGCCCGCTTTGCCGGAGAAGCTGCCGGCGTGAATTTCCGGAGTGGCGAGCGCGAGCGTCCGGGCACCGAGGCTGAGCGCCTCATCTTTGCCCTTCCAGCCAAGCGAGAAATTCTGCGCGTCGATTCCGCCGAAACCCGCGCTGAAGGAGCTCTTCGGGAGTTCCACCGCGGGTTTCGCGAGCGCGAGCTTCCCAAGGTCAAGCGATACATCACCGTCGTAGAGTGCTTTGAAGCTTTCAGCCCGGGCGTTATCCGCCTTGACGGAGAGCGGGCTCTCCCCCTTCTTCGTCAGCGCGAAATTCTTCAGATTCAGTGTGCCGCCGGCACTCACCGAGGGCTTTTCTTCCATCAGCGAATACTCGGCATCGACCTTCGCGGTCGCTCGGCTCGCGATCGTGAGACCGGCGAGTTCCGCGTAGCCTGAGATCCGGTCGAGGTTCAGGTTCTGGGCGTCAACCGAGGCCTTTCCCTTCAGAGCGCTGATATCGAGGCTGCCGTTCGTCTTCAGGCTGCCGTCGAGAATCTTCGCAGAGAGATCAAAGTTCGTGGTCTGCCCCGGGATCATCGTGACATTTTCAGCGGTGGCATTGAGAGCTGAGGCGTCGATCCGGGCGTCATGCGCCGCGTGGTCAATGAACCGGAGCGTACCGTCAGTGATGGCGGCGTTCTTCACGGTCCAGGCGAAAGCGGGCGTGGTGTCCTCAGGCTTCTTTTCATCCGCCTTTGCGTCATCCGTCTTGGGCGGCTCCGCTTTATCTGACGTTCCCGCTACCTTCGCCCAGGCGATTGATCCGTCAGCAAGCCGCTCAAGCGCGATCGTGGGGCTTTCAAGCGTGATGCCGTTTACGGTTGCCGTGCGGCCGATCACATCGACCGATCCCTGATCGATCTTGAGGCTCTTGAAGGCAATCGCGTTCGTCTTGGCTTCAGAACCCCGCATAGCGGCTGCGAAGTCATCCGCGTTTCCCGTGAAGTCGACGAGGATCGTGTTCTTTCCTCCATCCACGCCCTGGGCAAACGTAATGTCGGCATTCAGTTTCAGAGTGCCGGAGGTGACATCCATATCCAGCGGCAGCATGGCACCGAGGTGCGGCAGATCGTAGCCGTCGAGCGCGAGATGCACCCGGGTCGCCTTCGTGTTCTTGAAGGGAAGAGATTCGCCATGCAGCTCAAACGGCGTCCCATTGTCTTTCAGCGTGAGTTCGGGCTTCACGTAGATATCGCGGTCCGTGCCGATAGACCCGATGAAGGGAAGACCGAGATTGATTTCAGTCAGTTTCTCATCCACGTGATGCGACGGAACCACGATGTGGAAGTCTGAATTCGTGAGAGAAATATTGTTGAGACTGAAGCGGAAGGGTTCCTTGCTTTTTTCTTCCGTCGGCGGGAAGCGGCGGTTGATGTTATCGATGATGTCCTGGAAATTCGTCTTTCCGTTTTCATCAATCGAGAGCAGCCCGCTCACGTGATCAACCTTCAGCTCATCGAGCACGACGCCGAAGCGCGTGAGTGAAGAGAAGCCCGCCATATTCGTGTAGAGACTTCCGATTGAGACGGGCTGATCCGAGGCGTCACGCCCCGCCATCTCCACTCCCTTAGCCGAGAGCTCCAGAGTCCACGGGTTGAACTTCACTTCCTGGATCGAAACCTTGCGCCCAAGAATGTCGGACACCGGACTAGAAGCCGCCCATTTGAGTCCCGCGGGAACACCCCAGAAACCGATCGCAGAATAAACGCCGCAGGCCGCGGCGACGCCGATTGCAACCTTGGAAAGACGGTTGAGCTTCATCATTTGATCCTTCTTTTTTCTGTCGGCGCGCAGGCTCGTGACAGCGCGTGGGTCAGAACTCTCCAACTATGACTGAGATCAGTCTAATAGATTTAAACCAAAATAACCCATTCTGAGAGCAGAAAAGAAAGAAATAGAAGGAGATAAAGAGTGAAGAGTCAGTTCGTGTGAGTAGGCAAAAAGTCTTTCCGGTGCTCTTATCCAGGTACTGGATCACACCATGAAAAAAGCCCTGCATCCTGTCAGACGAGGGCTTTTTCGAGTATTAACCGAAAATAAGAAGTACTTAAATAGCGTACGAAGTAACGATATGTGAGGAAATGATTTCCGTGTCAGATTTCGCGTTTGCCGTTCCGAAGCGCCTCGTGGAAACTGAAGAATTTATAGAGGCAGATATGGAAGGTGAAGTCCGCGGCGAGCGTGAGGAGACCGAGCGGTCCCAGCACAAGAGGGCAGGGGTTGGCGGCGGGACGGAGCGCGAGATAGATGAGAAGCACCGCGGCCAGCGCCACGTTCGCGGTCATCAGAACGAGCAGCGTGCGGATGATCAGGCGGTTTGCCTGGCGGGCGACCGCGATCACCATGTAGAGAAGATAAAGCAGCCAGACCGCGACTCCCTCAATGCCGCCGGCCGTAGCCGGGAAGCGGAAGAAGCAGGCGATCAGGGACGCGGCAAAGGCGGCCGAGAAAAGGGTAAGAATCAGTTTGTAGGAGAGTGTCATCGGGGGGTTCTGAGTTTTCATGAGTTTTCCCGCGGCGAAGGCCGCGATGGTTCGATGGCAGAAAGAAGACCGGAAGAAGGCGGCCGGGACGGGAGAGCGCCATCCGGCCCCTCTATTGGGGGGCTTCCAGAGGAACGGGCATTATATCAATGCGTTACTTTTTTTATGAGCCGGGCATAAAGCGGTCTTTCGGCCGCGCTCAGGGAAGGAGCCGGATGATGTCCTCAGGAGACGAGGCCGTAAAGTCCGGAGCCCAGAGTGACGTGTCCGCGTCCTTCGGGCGATAACCCCAGAGGGCGAGGAGAGTGGATGTGCCGGCCGCTTTGCCGGCCTCGATATCCCGTCTGTCGTCCCCGGTGTAGAGCGTCTGCTCAGGCTTCAGGGCGAGTTCCTTCAGGGCGCGGAGGATCCCGTCAGGGGCCGGTTTCAGAGGAACGCCGGGGCGGGAGCCGACGACGATCGCGCAGCGCGCCATGGCGGGGGTGGAAGCGGCAATCGCTTCGGCGAATTCCTGCGGCTTATTGGTGACAATGCCCCAGACAAGCCCTTTGCGGTCGATCGCGGCAAGGAGCTCCGTGACACCTGGAAAGAGAGTTGGCTTCCGGCAGCGTGCCTCGTAAGCCGTGAAGAATGATTCCCGGAGCGACGGGTAGCGGGGATTCTCAGGCGTCACACCGAAACCGACGCGAAGGAGAGCCGCGGATCCTTCTGATGCCGCTTCGCGGAAATCCGCGGCAGGGAGAGGAGGAAATCCGAAGGAAGCGCGGACATCATTCACGGCTCCGGCAAGCCCCGCGGCGGAATCTACCAGTGTTCCGTCCATATCAAAGAGGAAAGAGGTGAGGGATTTCTGAGACACGGCAGGCTCCACAGAAAAGACACAAAAAATAAACCTCGCCCGGAAACCGGACGAGGTTCAGCTCTTTAGTCCGAAGACTTAAGAGTCAGCTTTCAATTACTTGGCGACACGGGTACCGGTCACTTCGATGACGGCACGACGGTTCGGCTGCAGGCACTTGATCAGCTGCTTGAAGTTCTTGATCTTGCCCTTCTTGGAAGGATTCGGGCAGTTCACGACCGGGTCAGCCTTGCCCTTACCGGTGGCGGTAATGACGTTGGCGTTGACGCCCTTGTTGACCAGGTAGGTCTTGACGGCGTCAGCACGGCGCTGGGACAGCTTCATGTTGTAAGCGTCCTTACCGATGCGGTCGGTGTAGCCGGTGGAGGTGACGACCTCGAGATCAACGCCAGCCATACGGGAGACGAGATCATCCAGGGTCTTGCGGCCTTCGGCCTTCAGCGTGGCCTTGTCGAAGTCGAACAGGGTGTCAGCGGAGAGGGTCACCTTCTCCTTGGTCGGAGCAACAGCGACAGGGGCCGGAGCGGGAGCCGGGGCCGGAGCCGG
>ERZ772901.968-NODE-968-length-24954-cov-7.343588_pt1 | contig 24954 bp, 28 predicted proteins | sample MGYA00512123_ERZ772901 | MGnify/ENA primary metagenome ERZ772901 (study PRJEB29015, sample SAMEA2737711) | human gut metagenome | biome: human gut; feature: human-associated habitat; material: faeces | place: China | collected 2012 ...
TTTATTAGATAAATTATTTTTAATATATACAGAAATATAATTTATAAAATTATTCATATTTGAATTCATTGTACTATCTGTCATAAAATCACATCCTCTATAGATAATTATACATTATACTATAAATTTACAGTATATTCCATAACAAAGATATAATTATGTTGAAAATACTAATTACCTTCTACTAAGTCTTTAGCCTCCATTAATTCAATTAGCTCATCATATAAATCTCTTGTTATTTAAGGGGGCTTTTATTATCATCATTTTTCATTAAACATTTACTACAATTAAAATTACATAAACCACAGCTTATAATGTTAATTTTTTTATCATATTTTTTCATTTTCCCTCCATTAAAAAAGAGCTAAAAATTTTAGCTCTATAAAATACTTATTATATTTTTCATATTATTATCCTCTAATAATTTATTTAATAAAACTCTAACTTTTTCTGGTGAATCATATCCATATTCTTCTGAATAATTAACAAATTCAACTGATTCTTCATATATTTTAGGATATTTTTCTTTACATATAATTTCAAAGCTATTTTCTTGCTTTATATTAAATCTTTTCCATTCGTTTAACTTTTCTATAAGTAGGCACTTAAAAAAATGCTTATCGTATGGATGTAAATCATTTTCTTTTCTACCATTTTCAAAAATAGGAACTTGAATTCTCTTTCCTTTTGATATATAACTTTCAAAATCAAAATCATATTTTAATACAATTTCATTTACTAAAGGATCCATGATTGTATTTGTTAATGTTGTTCCTAAATATGTTTTTCTATAATCACCATCTATTACTCTACTTGCTGGATATCCTTTTTCTGCTAATATGAAATGTCCAATTTCATGAGCAAAATCAAAATTATCTTCTTTTGCTATTGGAACTGATTTAACCATTATAATATTAGGTCCCCCTTCTAAAGAAAAACTTCTCATTCCTGCATCTAAATTAGGATTAATAACAACCATGAGACCTAACCTTAATTTTAAAAGATTATCATTCAAAAATTTAACAAGTGGTCCATCTAATTCTAAAGTATTAATTACATATTCTAGATCTATATATGTTGAATTTAAGTCTTCTAACAAAAACTTATCTCTTTCCTTCTGTTTTTCACAACAATTTTTATATTTTTTACCACTCATACAAAAACATTTATCATTTCTTCCTATTTCTTTTGCCATTTTTATTCCCCCTAAAATATAAATTATGATATAATAGAGGTAACTGAATACTCTATTATATCAACACCCCATATATGAGCTGCAACTCTATGAGGTGTTTTTCTTTATTTTACAATATTTTATTATTAATTACAAATTTAAATAATAAAAAAAGACTAGTCTCAACTACTCTTAGTAATTATTTAATATTCAATTTTACGAACAATATAAATCAATCGTTAGTTAATTTAACAATATCTCAATATCTATATTCAACCAGCTAGACCCAATATCGCCTAAAATAGCCAAATCTCCACCCGTCGATAATGTTAAAACACCACTTTTAACTCCTGTTCCATCATTGTAAATAACATTAAAATATTGTTTTTTCTTAGGACGATAAACACTAGGTAAGTTAGTTATTACAGTTCCATTACTAGTAACCCCGTCTTTCAAAATACCCTTTACTCTTACTTTATTTTTTCCAATAAACATACAACCAAACTTTAAATCACTACTATCAAAACTTGCATTTACCCAGTTATTTTGTAATTCTAATTCTTTATAATTTACAGTAGATATTAAAAATAAATCATCATTTAATTTAATACCTAATAAATTACATAGAGCTTTAAAAATAATAGTATGACCGTTGTCTGAAGGATGTAATACATCATCCTTGTAAAAATCGTTAATGTTTATTAATCCACAATCAACCATTTTCATAATTTCTGTATTTAAGTCTAAAACATAACAATCATTATTATTCGCCATTTCTTTAATAGCAATACAAACGTCTTTAACTTTTAGATTTACTGGCGTCCCATTCTCACTTGTATAAAGATGTTCTCGTAACACCGGAGTAGGAGTTACACAAATTACTTTATCCGCAATAGTTTTAAAGTATTTTATTAAACCATCATACGCAGTTTTAAATTCTTGAATGTTAGTACACATATGTAAGTCATTTATTGCTAACGCAATGAATATAACATGGTCATGTTGTCCATCTGAAAGATAATATCCTTCCTTCATTCTATACGCTTCTTTTGCACTTCTACCACTCATACTTGCATTAATTAATTTTATAGAAGGGTTGAAAGATTGCAACGTTAATCTCAATCTATTTACATAACCTATAGAATTTTCCTTTGGTGCTTTATGAATGTCGCCTCCATAATTGAAAATAATTTCCCCGTTGGGGTTTGGCTCTGCTCCAGTGCTATCATATCCAACGGAAATGCTATCCCCAATCCATCTAGCTTTAGTTATGTTTCCGTTAGCTATATCCTTTAATAAATCTTCGATTGATAAAATCTTATTCGTTTTCTGAATAATTTTATCCAATTGCGAACTAAGGTTTGACACCTCTTCTTTAATTCCTGGTACTTGTTTAGCATTACTTTTATAAATATCATACTCTGAAAGAGCTGCTAATCCATTCATTAATGCAGTAAATTCATTTGTACTAACTACTGCATCATCTGAATTTAAAGACGATATTACATTTAACACAAATGGAATTGAACTTAACTTCTTATTGCCACTGTATATTACTAATTCTAATTTAACTAACCCTGCAATTGCTAACATCTGATTAGTCAATTTTAATGTACAATATCCCTTTTTAACATCATTTATTACAAGATCATTGAATATCTTTGTGCCATCTGCTTTAATTCCATATACCCTTACTGATTTTTCTGTTAAATCAAAAGGTAATGATGCATCAAATAAATGAAAAAGTAAAAATCTACTTTCAGTATCTCCTTGCTTTGCAGTTATAGTTTCATACATTTTATTATTTATATCTAATTTAATTATTTTCGTATTCATATATTCAACTCCTCGCAAATTTCATTTTCATCTAGATTAGTTGCTAGATCACCTTCTACATTCATAACCTCGATATCATTTTCAACTTTATGATATTCAACTAATCGTATATCTTCAAATCCTCGTCTTTTAGCAGTAACTACATACTTAAAAGTAAAATCTTTTCTATCTGCTTCAACTACAAAATAATTCTCATTTTGTTCTTTTACCCTATAATCTCCCCATCCTTGTTTTATTACTTCAACTGTATAGTTATTATCAACTCTAACAGCTTCTTTAAATATATTATCAAGTAATATAACTCTTTCATATGTTCCTTCTGCAGTTTTTTCAACTGTAAAAACTTCCATACTCCTATCTGTTAAATAACTTTCAGCATCTTCTACACTATAAAATAATCTATCTCCATAGTTTTCTGTTGGTTGAATACAGTTCTTATTACCTACTACTGCAAGATCACCATTCACATGTAGTTTCTTATCTACTGTAAGATTATAATCGCACCATACTTTTTCTTGTCCTGCTACTCTATATAAATAAGCTGTTTGACCATCTCTAAATATAAAATAACCTTTCCCATCTGACTTTAACTTTCCAGCTTCAAAATAACAACTATCTTTATCATAAGCTGCAATCCAATCCTGCAATACTCTAAATCTACTTGTTCCATTTGCTCTATCGGCAACTTTAAACTCATTTTGTACTTTTGCTATTAGATTATTATTAGTTGAATTATAAATACTATTTATATCATATCCAAACCATATTTGACTTCCTCTGAAATCAGTTTCCTTAAATATTGTTATAGGGCTATTAGTTATTTTATCGCTATTATCCATATCAAATCTCATATAACTATAGTAAGTATCACCACTTTCATATGATATTGATATAGAACGGTCTTTTTTATTGGCTATTGCTAACCCTAACTTATTTTCATCTCCTCCAATTCTTGTTGAGTATATGTGTGCTACTGCATCACCTTCTCCATCCCAATCAAAGAATTTAATAGTAGTTCCTGCAATATCAATAGCATTCTTTCCATTCCTCTTAAACTGCATACCCTTTGATGATTCTCTTAAGTCTATTTCTAAACTTCCATCAATACTTTGAAGCACTCCCCCTCTTATTCTATCTGCTAGCATTGTTCCCGCTACAATAAGATCTGCAAAGAATCCTTTACCAGTTCCAAAAGTTTTCCAATCCCAATCCTTATCATCTGTAGTTCTTTCAGCTGCAATCATGAATCCCATAGATCCAAAACACATAGCTCCATAGCTTGGGCTATCCTTATCAAAGTCCTCACAAATCATAACTCTTACTGGTAATGGCTGTGCTGTATCTCTACATGCTTTCATTGTTACATTAATTGCATTTAATATTCCAGCAACTTCAACTGCATTTACTGTTCCATCACTATTTAATATGTTATTTACTTTATTATAAATATCAGTTTGATTATCGAAATAATTATCAATTTGATGTCCTAATTTAATTGTTTTATATTTTAAAGCTAGTCCATCCCATGTATAGCCTATACATCTTACTAAAGTATCTATATTTAATATTTCATGCCTTGCTTTTATGTAATCTCCTAAATTAACTTCCTCATAACACTCATATGATTCATATTCTAATGTTCCTTGCAAATCATACATACTAACTTCAATAGATACTTCTGGGGAATCTATTTGCTCTTCTTCAAATAGTAATTTACTTAATCTAATTAATTCAGCTCTAGCCTCTTCAATAGTTTCAAATCCTTCATCACTATTTTCTTCTTTAACTTTTACCTGGTCAAACTTAATTTCTTTTTCCATTATATAAGGATATTTATTAATATTAGGACTATCTACCCATGGAGTTTTTCCAGTTAATCTTAATCCATCAAAACCAATTGGAATAATTCTTGTAATAGTATTTTTATAGCTACTACTTTCTTTTATATATTCCATATTTCTTCCATAGCTTATTATTAATCCTGTATCATGACCTATTTTTTCATTCATATAAATATCAAAATTATCTATAAATAACTCTCCACCCCATCTATTAACAAAACTATTTTCATCATCACCAGTAAGTGCAGCAACTATATTTTTTCTTTCCAACCTACTTCTTGAAATCCTCATAATATTACTATGTCCAATATAGTTAGTATTTTTAAATATTTTCTTTATTGCCTCTTCTCCAGTTGTATTACCAGTATCACATATTAGAACATTTTCATTATTAAAATCTTTAACATACGTTTTAACATTATCATAGAAAATTAAATATCCTGAAGCTATTATAGTACCTTCTTTACTATCTTTATCTATATCTTCAATTCTAAATAGCTGACCCTTTTTTAAATCCCATGGAGTAAACGCTTTAATAACATTTCCTTTTTGCAGATACTCATATCTTCCATACTCATCAATCTCATGCTCTATTGTAAATTCAACTGCTTGATTTATTCCTGCTGTACTAACTTCATAGCTTAATGGCTGTAATGACATATCTCCATTTTTATCAAAGTTAGTATTTGTACTTAAATATACTTGTATCATTTAGTAAATCCTCCATCTAGGAATTACTATCAAACTTTTTAAGTTACCTTTCCATTCAATAGTGTTTTCATCTTCCTTTAAAAACAAATCATTAAACCAACCTTCTTCAAATGCAATATTATTTTTTGTTTTTCCTCTGAAGCATAACTCTAATTCAGTATCAATTAATAATTCCTGACCTATATTAAACCTAGTTTCTTTTCCGTTTACAATTAAACTTATTATTCCTTCAGCCTCAATCTTATAAATAGGTTTGGATATCAAATAACTAGGATTATATAATACATTTGGGTTAATAATTTCATTATCTCCTGCTTTATAATAAATAAATGGAGAGCAAACAAAAGTAATTTCAAAACTACCTTTCTTTTTACGAGTTCTTTCAATTGTTTGGAGTTTACAATACTTAACTTTATAATACATATCAGGATCATCAGAAAACATTAATTTATTATCGCCTATTTTATTAATCCATTTTTTTATTAACCTTGTTTTTTTAATAAAATCTTCTCTATTAATAAAATTATAACTAACTGGTATTTCTATATTTTTCAAAGTTTTTGATTTTACAGTAACAGTTTCATCTCTTCCTTCTATAGCTTTTTCTAATATTGAGTTATTTTGAGGATTAATAATATTAGGTCTTTTTATTGCACTTAATCCTATATCTTTATCAGCAATACCATTAAATATAATAAAATACTTTGAATTTCTCATTATCCAATTCCCTTTCCTTTATTTGTGCTATTTTGTTTTTTGGTAACTGCTTTTATTACAATATTATTTATTTCTCTTGAAATTTCCTTTGTTCCAATATAAATCGGTATTTCCGCTTGTAATATTAAATCACCATTGCTATTTATATTAAATTTATCTAATATATCACTTAAATTATTTAAAATATCTTTTAATAAGCTATCTTCATTTTTTCTTCTACTATTAATACTTTTTTCAGTATAATTATAATAAGAACCTTGCGTTACATATCTTGAGACATCTGGGAAACTTAATCTAGTTATTAAATCATTTGAACTAGTTCTTAAATTGCTTGCTTCTGATATTGCATACATAGCTGGTGTAGCTTCTCTTCCTTGTACTACTCTCTCGGTTGTTGTTCTTGTTATAGATACCCTTCCAGTAATAGGATTACTGTATGCTCTTTGTAGTCTGTTCCAATCACTTATAGATTGATTTGCCATTCTATTTGTTGACGATGTAACATTCTTCTCCATGGCAGAAGCTGAACTTGAAGCGTTTTTTTGCATTTTAGAAGCTTCTTTAGTTACAGTTGCTTGCATATCTGTAGCAGATTCATTTACACTCTTTTCAGCTGAATCTAAATTCTTACTAACCTCTTTAGATGCTTCTCCAGTCTTACTACTTAATTGTTTGTTTACTTGATCCATAGCTGAACTAATATCTTTAGTCATAGAATCACCATTTATTTTACCTGCTGCAGACATTTGACTTAAATTCTTTTCGACTTGACCTGCTGCTTCATCTATTGTCATTCCTTCACGAATACCCTGGAACATCATTTTAGTAGTGTCATTCATACCTCTTAAAGTAGTTAGTTGTCCATTGCTCATATTAGTCAATTGACCAGCTAAAACTCTACTAGCTTCTGAATAATTTCCATCAACTATACTTGGTACTTGATTTAATGTTGTATCCATTATAGTTGTAAGTTGTATTAAACTTTCTTCAGTAGAATTTAACATTTGTGACATTCCTCTTGAAGTAGTTAGAGTTATTTTCCCCATAGCTTCTTCAGTATTTAATGCCATTTTATTTGTCATTCTACTCCAAGCATCATTAACAGTTAATCCTCCTGGACCATCGGCAATAGCTGCTATAATATCACATATCCCCATAATTGCTATTCCTAAATTACCAAAAGTCATTTGAACTATTCCTGAAATAAACTCACATACACTACTTATTACAAATCCAACTCCACCAAACTTCTCTTGAAGTGATAATAAAGCTGTCTCACTATCTCCTATATATGTAAGTAATCCAGCTAGAACAGCTATTATTGCTCCAATACCTACAGGACTTGCCAATATTCCAGCTGCACTCGTTAAACCTCCTGCTGCTCCACTTGCTGCAGTTGCTCCACTAGATAACTTTCCAAATAAAGTTACAGCATTTCCACCCACAATAATTAATTGACCTATTCCCATAAGCATAGGTCCAATTGCAGCAACTACTCCAGCCATAACAACTATATTTTTCTGTTGCTCTTCATCTAAACTACTAAACCAATTTGCTGCTTCAGTTATTAGATCTATAACTTTTGATAATACTGGTTCTAAAGCAACAAATGCTTTTATTAAAGCTCCTTCTATTGCAGATTTCATAGAATCAATTTGCCCACCAAGGTTATCTTTCATTATTGTTGCCATTTCATTTAATGCACCTGATGAATTATCTAAGTTTACAACCAACTCATCATATTCTCCACCAAGTCCATCTAGTAAAGCCATTAATGTGTCAAATTGAGTTTTTCCTCCAAGCATTGCAGCATATTGAGCTTGTTGTTGCTCTGTTAGTGTTGAAGTTCCATCAGCCGTATTAATTAGCTTTCCTCTAAGCTCTTTTAATACTTCTATCATATCTCTCTGCTTTCCTTTTGAATTAAAAAGAGAGATACCCATTGCATCTAAAGCTTCTCCAGCTTGACCAGTTTCAGTTACTAAATTCGCAAATACAGATGATAAAGCTTTCCCTGCTTCACTTCCTTTAATACCTCTATTGGCTAAAACTCCAAGTAAAGCTCCTGACTTTTCCATTGGAATGTTTAACATTTTAAAAGAACCACCAGCAACTATATTAGCTTCTAATAACTGTTGCATAGATTGGTTAGATTTACGTTGTGCTTGTGCTGCTATATCAAGATATTTAGTAAAGTCATCAGCACTAATTCCAGCTGCCGACATAGAGTCAGTAACTAAATCAGCTGTTAATGCTAAATCCATTCCCCCTGCTTCAGCAGCTCTTAAAACTGGTTCAATTCTTGTGATTGATGTTTCCACATCCCAACCTGCTAAACTTAAGAACGTTAATCCTTCCGCTGCTTCTGAAGCACTAAAGGATGTACTACTCCCCATTGCTAAAGCTTTTTCTTCCAAGGCTTTAAATGACTCGCTTGTCTTATCTGTTATTCCAGCAGTAGCTTGTAACTTACTCATAGCAGTTCCAAAATTCGTACCAGCAACTGTTGCAGCTGCTCCAGCTCCTACAATGGGTACAGTAACTCCTGTAGTAAGTCCTTGCCCTATATTTTTAGTCGTATTTCCTAGTTCTTTTAAATCATTTCCTATTGTTTCAAAAGGTAAATTTCTAAGTTCTTGTGATAAGTTGTTTACATCAGCTTGCGTATTATTTAATTCAGTCTGATATTCATCTAAAGCTCTACTATTATCTTCAATCTCACTTTCTAATGTTATATATCTATCCTTTAATTGAAGTAACTCTGATTTTAAATTTTGTGCTTCATTTGAATTTTCACCATACTCACTTTTAGCCTTATTTAACTTTTCTTCTATTGAAGTTATTTCTTTTGCTAAGTTTTTATGTTCTTCTCTATTTTTATTTAGAATATCACTAGTCTGCTTAATAGCATCTTCATATACAGTAATTTTTTGAACTCCTGAATCTATTTTGAAAGTTAATTCATTCATTTTATTTCCTAACTTCTCAAAATAATTTCCTGATTGAACTAATTCGCTTCCAAGCTTATTAAAAGATGACTCTGTTAATTTTGCATTATCATCTATGCTTTGAAGCCTTTCTTCTGTTGTTTTTGTTGAATTTCCTAAATTATTAAATTTATCTTTAGTCTCTTCTAATTCTTTTGAAAGCTTATCAATAGTTGATTCAGTAGTTTTAATGTCGCTTCCTAACTTAATTAAATTTTGGCTATTTTTTAGAACTAATTTAGATTGTTCTTGCCATTCTTTAGAATTCTTTCCTAAAGTATTTTCAAGTTCATCTAGTTTTTCTTTTTGTTCTTTAACTAACTTAGAATTTTTCTCATATTCATCTTTTTGTTTAGATAATTTTAAATTATATAATTCTAATTGTTTGCTAGTTTTTTGTATCTTTGCGTCTAATCCAGTAAAAGTGTTTTCAAAATTTTTAACACCATTTCCAGCTGACTTAAATTCCTTTTCAGTATTTTTTATAATACTATTTATTGCAGTAATTTTCTTTCTAAAATTTTCTGACTCTAAGGAAAGCTCTACGGCTAACCTTTCAACTATTTCATCAGCCATATAACCCACCCCTTATAAATATTCTGTTTCTTCCTTTTCTTTATTTGAGCCGTTTACTCTTTCATAAACTTCTATTTGCTCAAAATAATGTTTAGGAGTAATTGACCAAAAGTCATTTCTTTTTAATTTAGTAGTCCAAAAAAACTCCATATAAGGAAAATCCCAATCTTTACTTTTATCTTCAGTAAAGTTCGGGATTTCCTCAAATTCATCATCTTCTTTTTGTTCTTTTGACTTAAACATACACTTCTTTAATAATTCATTTAAATATTTTGATTCATTTAATAGCTTTTGTGCTATCTTATCATCTGATCTTTCCTTTAAATAAATTTTAATAAATTCTTCTTCATCTAAACCTGAAACTCTTAAAACAGATTGTAATATTAATGCTGCTATACAATGAAAGTCCATTTGGGCTATTCCTTCGAAGATTTCATGTACTTTCAATAATTTATTACATTCATGTAATTCTTCCTGTGTTCTTTTTATTACATACATATCTAAAGTTCCAGGTAACTTTAAATCATCTATTTGTAAATATGCTTTATACATTTTCCACCTATAAAAATAAGGATTGAAATATCAACCCTTATTTTTTATTACTCACTTTTCTAACTTGTGATTCTTCTAGTTCTATTTTTTGTGGAAATTGAACTTGTTTAAACCAATTACTAACTGCCTCAGCAACTACACTTTCATCATCTGTATCTATATAATGATAAATATCACCATTTTCACCTTCACCAATACTATAACTTATTTCGTCTGTAGAACCTTCTCCTTTACCATCTTCAATAGTTTCTGCTGAAATTGATGTAGGTGAGCATACACAGTTATATATTACATATAATCTTTTATGTGTACTTCTTTTCTTCTTTCTTTCAAATAAAAATGCTCCTTGAGGTGATACATCTGCTGAATTAACTTTAATCCCACCTTTAACTATAGTATTCCCAAATAATAATGCCTGTTCCTCTGATGTTAATGCTAAAACAGTTAAGGTTCCTTCACCACCTACAAAGTCATAACCATTCTCTACTACTTTGTCATCTGCCCATTCTTGGTCATTTTCATACTCTAATTTATTCTCTATTTTTTTAGCAAATAAAATAGGTACTGGTGTTTGATATGTTCCATCTACTAGCGGAGCAAAATGTATATTTGATAAACCAGCTAATACTTTTTTCTTTTTTGTCATTATTTTTCTTCTCCTTCATCTAAATAATTTTCATATATAAAAGTTAAACTTCTACCATAAGCACCATCAGACTCAATATCTTTTCCACTGTTATATTTAAAGTCATAGCCCTTAAGTAAAGTTTTAATTTTTTTATAATTATCTAACTTTGATTTCTTTGTTGTCCAATAATTAATACAAATATAATAAGTTTCTGATAAATTTTCATTATCAAAAAAATTACTATCTTCATCATCATAAATATTAAAAATAATATACTCCTCAGCTTCACCTTCAAATTTTTGAAAACCAATAGGTATATTTAACTCTTCTAATATTTCAACTAACTTATTATGCATAATTACCTCATTAAATTTTCTTTTAACTCTTTTTTCATAGCAGAAACTGCATTATCTTTAGCTTTACGAAAACCTCTTTTAATCCACTTCTTTCCTGCCATTCTTCTAGTACCATGCTCCTGATAATATCCTCTTTCAACAACTTCTCTATCATCACTTACAATTCCAATAATACTAGTTCTATTGAAACCTGAGCCTTTTCTTTTTATTTTTCCTAAACTATCTCGTAGCTCACCCGTATCCTTAGGAACTGTCTCTCTCATAGCTTCAAGAACAACTTTATCTCCTTTATCAAGTACTTTATCCATTTCTTTAGCACTTGCTCTTTTGGACATATTATTTAATCTATCTTGTAATGCCTTACATTCTAAAGTACTCATTCCCATTATTCTATCACTCCTTCAATTTCTAATATTTCATCTCTTTCTTCAAGGTTATTAATTCCTAAAATATTATAAAATTTATCTTTATAAGCAATCTTATATTTAGTAGTAGCTTCTTTATCATTACTTAAGTCTAAATACTCAATATATCTTATAATAAATTTCTTTCTAAATTTAGTAGATACTTTTCCATTAGATGTGCTTTCTAATGTTTTAACATTATTTATTTCTTTAATATCTCCCCAAACAGTTCTGCAATGGCCCCATTCATCATCGGATAAAGCTCCCCCTTTATTTTTAAGGAAAATACCAATATGTTTAGACATAACATTAATTAAATCAGTTAAGAAAATAAACATTTTTTCTTTTGATGCATCATGTTCTAAATAAGCAATACTATATAAAGAGTCATTAATTTTTACAGTATCTCCTGTTGATATTCCAGGTATATAATGAGTTTTTAATTTAATAGATACTTTTAATCCAGTATCACTATACTTTAAACTATCTTGCTCCCTTATTGTTTTATAAGAGAAAAAGAGCTTTCCTTTTATAGAAAACTCTTTTTCATTGCAAGCATTATTATTTTCATCATAACTTTCTAAATAGTCACCATAATATAGAACACCATCATTAAAAGAATCAAATTTCTGTTTTCTTTTCAACATATCTTTTCACCTTATATTTATTTCTAATTTGATAAATTTCATTCAAATAGCTTTTATCAAACTCATTAGCACAATCATGCCATACATACATGCAATAATTCATAAATAGGGTTCTTTCCATCCCAGCTTTTGAATAATCTATTTCAGCTCCTAGTTTATGATCTAAAGTTATCTTTGCATCTTCAACTATATTTGATAACTTATTTTCAGTAGATGCATCTTCCCAAGTTATATTTAGCCTTTCTTTTAATTGCTCAACTAAAGTGATTTTATCCATACCTACTATTTAGTAGCCTTTCTTGAATTTAAAGCTGCTTGAGTAGCTTCTGCAGTTTTTACTGTAATATATGCTGGATCTAAATCAGCTATATTAATTAATATAGAAACTGTATTATCATAAGCTCTTCCTGTTCCATACATTTTAATCTTATAAACTCTTTTATCTTCTAAGAACTTTAAATCATCACTATATTCTATTACACCTTCTTTTGCTCCACCAATTCCCATGAAGTACTCTTCTGGTAAACAAATAATTGCTTCACCATCTGATAATTCATTTGATATTTCAACATCGGTCGGAAATGGGAATAAATTATTTACATAAGCTCCTGCACTATTTAAAACAGTTGTTGCAGGCATTATCTTAGATAAATAATCAGATTGATTACAAATTAATAATACTTTGTTAAACTTTCTATTTCTGCCCTTTTCATTCTTTACAAGCTTAGATAATAACTGTCCATATTCTGCTGGAGCGAATGTAGTTACTTTTACTGCTTCTTTCTTTGGATATTTACCACCAGTTATAGTAACATTTTCAGATACATCTCTAGTTAATCCAATAGGTTGATTTTTACCATCACCATCTACTATTGCCTTTTCTAATCCACATAATAAAGCATCTTTTAAAAACATTCTTATATATCCATCTAAGAATACTGGACCTAAATCAAGCATATCTTTTTCAATAACTGCAAATGCACTTAATTTATATTGAGTGACTTCAATAGTTCTAAATGCACTTGTTATTTCCTCTGTAATAGCTGAATTAATTTCACCCCACACAGCAGTTTTTACAGTATGATCATTAAGTATCCATTTAGTTAAATACTTAACTGAAACAAAATTTATTTTATTTAATAGCGGATGCTCATCAGTTAAATCTTTATATACATCTTCTATAATAGTTTCAGGCATGATATCAGTTAACCCTGCCATTGCCTGTTGTGGATTAGCTGATTTACCAGCTTCTATTAACTTATTATAATAATTAGTTTCTTGTGGAGTTAACTGTCTATATCCTCTTTGCGCTAATATAGTTTGATTTCCATGAGCTTCTTCAAAGTCTTGCTTTACAACATCAATTATTGATTGTTGGAAGCCACACCACGCCTCTTGAATTTCTGTTTCATTTCCTGAAATCATTGCCTTTTGTAATGCATCTACTGCATCCTTTTGTTTTAAATTAGTTATACTTAACATTCCCATTTTTATTTCTCCTATTCATTTTATTTTAAAAGTGCATTAAAAAAAGAACCTAACGGACTTTGTTTTGGTTCTTCTTCATTATCATTATTTAATTGTTCAGATTCGTCCTCTACAGATGGATTGTCTTCCTCTTCTCTAGTACCATTTTTAATAAACTGTAACATTTCTTCTCTCAAAGATTTTTGATTTAAAGCTTCAAACTTCATTTGTTGCATTAAAGCTCTTTGTTGATTTAATAATGTATTTGGGTCTATAGAACTTTGTGCTATTTCATCACAGAATCCGTATTCCAAACATTGCTCTGGCGTTAGAATAGTTTCAGCTTCCATCATTTCTATAAGCTGCTCTTCAGTAAGATTCTTAGCTCTATTTAAATATATTTGTCTATTTGACTCCATCAACACATCTAAATCATCAGCATGTTTTCTTAACTGCTTTGCATTGCCACTTACAGTCATCCACATTTCATGAATCATCATTGATGTACCAAGTCCCATTATAATTTTGTCACAAGCCAAGCATATAACACTTGCTACAGAATAAGCAAATCCATCTATATAACAAGTTTTCTTACATTGTTTTCTAGATAGCATATTATATATAGCCACTCCTTCTTTGACACTGCCACCATTACTATTAACAAATAACTCTATCTCATCATTATCTGGTATTTCATTTAACTTTTGTCTAAAATACTCTGCTGATGTTTCTGAATCATCATACTCCCAAGTATTCCAATTAAACTTACCATAAGCAGTAACTTCATCATAAATATAAAGTTGATGTTTATTACTATTTGCTAATTGATTAAATGCATATTTCAATTTAGCTCTATTCATCTTTCTCACCCCCTTTCAAGTTCTTAACTGCATCATAATTTTTAGTTACAAAGTGCTTTTTACTTTCTTCAGTATTTAAAGCTGGATAATCAATCAATGCTCTATTTTCATCAATACACATTGTTCCTGAAGAAATAAGTTTGTCCAACTTATCAGCAACTTCAATAATATCAATATGATTAACTTTTGATGTATCCATTTTTGCATAATTTCCTCTTTTCCATTTATCATAACCCTGCTTACGACTTAGTTCTCTGCTAATCATCTTAGCATAAGGATCTACTGCATTTGTTATAAATGAATTCATTACTTCTTTCATATTAGTTATATTACCTAACAATAATGAATTAGGTATCTTTATAGCTTGTGCTACTGTTTCAAATATATCCTTTTTCAACGAAATAATATCGGCTGAATCTTTAACATTGTTTTTAGGAGATATATCCTCTAAGTTATAACCTTCATATTCTGGATAAATAACATTATCACTTTCAATAAATGTTTTAAGCTGCTCTTTAATAACCTCTTCAAATATTTCATTAAATTCAGCATCTCCAGCTTCAATCCCATCAAGCTTCAATTTATATTTTATAGCATTAGACTTTTTATAAGTTTTAATTGCATGGCTTAATAAATCAGCATAATTTTGATGCAATCCATCTATTAATGTTTTTATCTTTTTATTTTCTAACTTAAAGAGATATACTTCATAAGCTCTATAACTTCTGTTTAACTGTAAATTTCCTATAGTAATTCCAGAATACTTATTACCTACCATAGGATATTCTTCAACAGAATACGAATCTGCACAGTATAAATTACCATTGTTCTCAATTACTAAAGCTTCTCCATAATCACTATAAAACATTTTTTCAATTACTTTGTACCAAAAATGGCTTGAATTATCATTAATATTAGCTGAATAATTCAAGATAAAATAATCTCTCTCTTGAACTTCTTCATGATTAACATATGTTTTTATTTCACATTTAGATATTGCATTCGCAATATAGCTAATAGCTGTATATAAAGCTAATTCCTTAAAATAAATTTCTTGTCTTAAAACATCAATATCTATATCACTATCTTCAATAGATTCCACATCAACAGCTTTAGAATTCTTTTTTGGGTTAATATATGATTTTATATAATCTACTAATTTCACTAATTTCACCCACTTTCCCTTTAATTAAATTTAATAACTTTAAATGCCTTAGGATTAGCTTTTTTCTTTTCTTTTAATTCTTGTGCAAGGATAACAGCATTAACTAAAGCCATAAATCCATCTGTTTTTCTATAGTTAGGTTCTATCTTTCCATAACTAACATTTCCATTTTGAACTATCTTTTTAGTATTATTAGTAAACCATCTAAGTATAGGTACATCTCCCCAAACAAAATTATGATTTATAAATATCGAGTTAATTATTGGAGCAATCATCATAATATCGCTAGGTCTAATTCTTTTAATATTTTTCTTTTCATATGCATCAAATCCTATTTTCTTAAATTCGCTATTTAAAAATGAAAATCTAAAATGGTCAATTCCTATTTTCTTAATCTTATATTTAGTTCCCATTTTCAAAAACCAATCTGTTACTAAATGAGCTGCTACTTCAACATCTTCTATAAATGTCAAATGCCCTTTTTCTGCCCAGTCATTTAAAGGTGCTTTAATACCCTTTAAGTCTCTTGAATGTGTACATACAAAAGTATGCTGAAGAACATAATACTTTCCATTAGTTCTAAATACTAAACAAACACTTACAAAGTCATTAGTCATAGCAAAGTCAACACCACCAACACATTCCATACCTTCTAAATTAATCATTTTTTTATTAGTTGCTAAAATATCATCCCATGTGGCAACTTCCAAATCTTTATTGCCTATAGGAAAATTCATTCTCTTTGCCATAAACTCTGGAAAATAATCTAATTTATATGGCATATCCAATACTTCTTTTTCTATAGTGCTTTTTAAACTTGGAAAATCATTAATAGATGGTATAGCTTTAATCCATTTATCTGGTTTATCCCATTCACTTTCTTCCTCTATTCTGCACCAAAATACTAAAGTTCTATTAAGTGAATTATACTCTTTTAATATATCTTTATTTTGATCTAGTTCCCTATCTAATAAACCACCTCTAACATGACCATTAGTGGTTATAGTTATTTCTCTGCCATGCCATACCTTCCCTAATCCTGACGCTAAAGTATTAACATTAGTAGTATCTTCATACTCATGCTTTTCATCATAAATAACACAACCAGTTCTTTTACTATCTTTACCTCTTTTACTTGAAGTATTAAACCTTAATACTGACTTGGTTTTTATTCCTGTAATCTCTGTTTTCGTTGCATGAAAATTTTTCTTTAATATATTCTCAAAACTCTTATTAACTGGTTCTTTTATTATTTCATAAACATCATTAAATGTTGTTTTAGCTTGATTTTCTGTATTAGCAAGTAAATCAATGTTATAACCTTTAATTCCATGATATGGACTTAAGAAATAGAATGATAAAAACGATATAAAGCCATTTTTTCCACTCCCTCTTCCTACGACTATTCTAACTTCTTTAAAGAATATATCTCCATCTGTTTTAAATACTCCAACTATTAGAGCAAATAAAAATACCTCCCATTCAATCAATTTGTATGGAAAGTACTTCTGTAACGATAAACCTTCTTCAATTTTCTTTTTATCAATATAAACATCTTCCCTTTCAAGAACTGGTATGACTATGTTGTTTATCATATCTTCTTGCTCTTTACAATGCTCTATCTCATTATTTAATATTTTTTCCATGTAAGGGTTTATATATTTACTATAGAGCTTCATCATCCTCACCTTTACCAGGATTAATATTTTTATTTTCAGGAATATCTAATCCTAATTTAGTTAATATATTTAACATTTGTGCTACTGTTTTATGTAAGCCATCTAAACTATCATTTCTTTTAACGCTAATTTGTTTCCCATTACTCCACTCAACAGCAACCCCGCGTTCTTCTATATCTAATATTAACTTATTCTTTATTGAATACATCTTCATATAAACATCAACTAAATCATTATAAAATAGTCCAGTAACTCCATTATTCTTAAGCTGATTTAACAAATCTTCTCTCATGGCTTCATAATCTTCTAAAGTTGTAGTTTCGTAGGTTAAAAGAGCTTCTTTTTTTAACTTATTAATTGCCCTCTTTGATTGTACTTTTTTGTTGGTAGTTTTTTGGGTATTTTTTGCCCTAAAATTGCCCTGTTTTGTGTCCAATTCAGACACTTTTTCACCTTTTTGCCTTATCCAACCAAATTTTTTACGCCATGTTTTTATGGTACTTTCTGATACATTATATTTGCCAGCTAGTTTAGCATAAGTCATTCCTGCAAGGTAGTCTTTTTCAGCCTTCATCTGAATTTTACTTTTTTTAACACTACTCATTTTAACCACCTCCTAACGTCTTTAAAATTGCCATATTTTTAACCTTATACCCCCTCATGTGTGTGCGAAGCTTTCTGGCTAAATACTATAACCCCCTTTCCGGTGCTAGTCCCCCATAAAAAATAGGGTATAGGGAGGTAGGGGGGTACTTTACCATCGTTCTTCTGTTAATGGTGTAGCTTTCTTCTTGCAAAAGTGCTTTTCAGGATGTAGTCTATTATGACAAGCTGCACATACAGCAACTAAGTTCTTATACTGTTTTCCTTTATAAGTATAATGTTTACTCAAAGCTAACCTTGGATACTTCCTAACAAACTGAACATGATGAACTGTATCAGCCTTAGTTATCTTACCTTCCTTCAAACATTCTTGACATTCATAATGCTGCTCTTCAAGAATTTCATTCTTCAAACCTTTTGTATCTTTATTACCTGCCCAATATTTACTCTTATAAAATCTCCAAAGCTCATTCTTAGCAATTAATTCTTTAATCCATTTTTCTAACTTTAAAGAATCCATTGCTTTTCTATATCCATTTTCAATCTATCAGAATGGGTTTTTAAATGCTTTAATAACTTTTGAGATTTAATCATAAGCTTTTCTCTTTCTTTTCCATTGTTTGTTGCAGATATCTTTTCGTCTAGCTTCTTAAGTTTATTTTGTTCTCTTAATACATAATTATCATAACAAGATGTTATATACTTATGATTACATTTATGACATTCAAAATAGTTAACTTCTATATCATTAACATTTTTAACTTTCATTTTTGAATTATCAATTTCAAATTCAACATCACATATATCACATTTAACTTTCACATCTTTATCCTTTCCAAAAATAAAAGCACCTAGTATTTCTACCAAGTGCTTTGCTTTAATATCTAAATTAAGGATGATTCATCATATCCAGCTAGAAAAATTTCACGCTCACCTAATTTTTCTACACTATCATACTAGCATGGAAAAAGTATCATTTCAATATCATGCAAAGTATCATGTTTTGTATCATATTTTGTATCATTTTATAATAATTCTCTTACATTTTGAGGAAATAATATAGTTGTTAATTTATTTATTAACCTTTTTCTATTTCTAATAATAGTTATTCTTTCTTTATCTAATATCTCAACTAATTCGTTATCTGTTTTAACTCTATCTTCTTCTGTATTTAGATACTTCAATTGTATTATATCAAAGTAACTATCTTTCCTAATTTTATCTAATGCATTATCTATTCTCTTTAAATCTCTTTCTATCTCTAACTTTTCTACAATATATTTATTCTTTAATTCTAAATATCTGTCTGCTTCTGGATTTCCTCCTGCACTAGAATAAACAACTACACTACAACTCTTCTCTTTAAGTCCATACTTTTCTAAGTTTTCTATATCTTCTTCTTTTTGTTTTATAGCCTCTTTTAAATTCTCATAGTTGTATAATAATATTTCAACTTTCTTATAATAACTTAATTCCTTTTTACCATTTGTTTCTGCTACCTTAACTAACTTATTATCTGTTAATATCTTAATTACCTCTTCTGCAGCTCCTTTGCTTACTAGCTCTATTAACTTCTTTGTATTGATCTCTTTACTCATTTTTTTACTCCTTATACACTTCTTAGGTCTTCTTTTGCCTTTAACCACACTGATTTACTTGATGTATATATGTATTTAAGATATGTACATATATCTTCTAATCTTTCTTTTACTGCTACTGCTTGTCCTCTCTTTAAATCTTTCTTTATATCATACTTAATACTAGACCATCTAAAATAAGCTTGTATTGCATCCTTTTGTAGTTGGAAAGCTCCTGCTATATCCTCTTCACTTAATTTATCATATCTTGAATATATATCATTTAATATCTTTACCTCTTCTTGATATTCTTTTTCATAATTCATATTTATTATTTCTCCTAGTATTTATAAAAAGAGGAGTTTCCTCCTCTAGCTATCTTAACATTAGCTTTTTATATTTTGTAATCCCTTGATACTGTTTAGTGTAATTTATATATATTAAATGCTTATAGCATATTAATAACTTTTTTTATCTTATTTACAATAAAACTTTTATATCAACTTAAATTAAGATATTACATATTCAGTAATGTACACATAGTTTTAAATTCTAAGTAGCAATCAGTTAGTGCTCTATGACGATTTTCAGGTATTTCTATCTCTAATTCTTTTAAAATACTATCTAAATCTTGTTTTTCTAAACTTATCTTACCTTCAATATTCTTTATCATCGCTAATTGCATTATATCTAAATTTCTATAACTAATAACTTGTCTATATTCTTTTATCTTATATGTTCGTAAGAACATTTCTTCTAAAAACTTAATATCAAATGCTACATTTTGACCAATAACAATATATCCTTCATCATTTTCACATTTATGTTTATTTAAAAACTCTAACATTCTCTCTGTTGCTTCTTTTTCAAATAATGCTTCTTTCTCATGTTCAACTATATTTATATTATTAACTTCCATAGCTTTAGCTGTTATAGTGTACTCTCTATGCTTTATTTTTACTTCAAATTCATCTATAACTTTTAAATCTTTAATAACTAAAATTCCAACTTCTAAAATCTGATGTTTCTTTTCATCAAATCCTGTTGTTTCTGTATCAATTAATATAAAATTTCTATCTCTTAATTCCATTTTTATTACATCACTTCATTTCTATTTCTAATATTATACTTGGACCATATCCCCTTAGGTATCTTGTCCCATATTCACTATTTTGATTTTCAGTTAAAAATACTACTGATTTAACTGTTTCACCTTTTTCTATATTCATAGATCTTACTTCTTCTCTTAATAGAAGTTCATTTATTAAATCTTTGGTTTCTATATCTCTTAAATTAATCATACTCCAAACACCCTACTAATATCTTCATTTATAGCTTGCATTATTAAACTCGCTTCTAAGAATGTTACTTTATCTCCATCTAATATCTCTTCTAATCTTTTTAAATCTATATTACATATTCTTCTTAATCTACCTGTTGAATTATTTCTTATTCTTCTTACTATATCAACATTTTTTAATCCCTTCTTATCTAAAATCACTTTTATTCTTATACTTGCTAAACTTTTGTATTTCATATATTCTCCTAATAAATCTTTCTTCCACACTCTGGGCAATATTTAAATCTAATAAAATTTATTTCTCCAGTATCCTTATTTGTTATTCCTATTTCTCTTGTAGATGAATCAAAATATAATAATATTTTGTTATCCTTATCTACTAAAGTTGAATTTGTATTTTCTCTACAAAAAGTACATATATCCTTATGCTCATTTTTTAATTGTTGAACTTCTATATTTTTATGTATTTCACTTTGAACTTCTTCTTCCTCTTCTGTATTTGTTGAAATTTCTTCAGTAATTTCTTCAGTTCTTTCAACATCTTCAACATACGCCTCTTTGTTTTCTTCTATCTCTTCACTATATTCACTATCTTCTATGCCTATAGTTACTTCTTCATTATGCAAGTTATCATCTATTGTAATTTGACCCTCTAATGGTCTTGTATATTCTTCTTTAGCTTTTAATACATCTATACCATTTGTTGTGATACTTCCTTCTTCTTGTAACTTTATAAATGCTTTTAACTGATACTCTTTGGTTAATTGTGATGCTTTATATGCTACAGAATAATTTATATTATTATTCTTAAACTCTTCTTTTAATTCATCTATAAGATTATTATTTATTGCTTTATATCTTCCCAGTTGGCTTGATGATATATTTAATATTTCTGATAATAAATCTCTTGTTCTTCCCTTTATGTTATTTTCTTTTTTAAGGCTATTTATTATCTCCTCTACTTCTATAGATTGCTTCATCTTTTCCCAATCGCTTAACTCTCTTGTAGTTGAATTAGTCATTACCATAGTTAATTTATTTAAAAGAGCATTATCTTCACTTTTTGTCTTAACTTTACAAGGTAATATTCTAAACTTTTCTTTACCTTCTTCCACTAATGCTTTTGATGCAAAGTATCTTCTATGTCCTGCTACAAGCTTATAATTATCTCTATCTATTCTTTCTACTATAAGATTTTGTTCTATTCCTAACAGCTCTATTGATTGCTTTATATTATCTATATCATCTACACTATAAAAGTTTTCTTTAGCTGGTACTATATGATCTATATCTATATTCCTTATATTAAAACTTAAAGTTTCCATTTCTTCATTTTTATTTACTTCTCTTGAATTACTATTTAATAATTGCGTTAAATTAAATGCCATTTTTCCTCTTCACCCATTTTTCTAAAATGTGCCCAACTTGGACACACTTTAAATTTATTTGCTTAAAAACTACACTCGCATGGGAACCATGAAATTTGTCCAACATGTTGTAGCTCTTTTTCGACTTTTGCCCAAAATTTTTGTGGACTTACCTTTTCACTTGGTATAAATCCTTGACATTTCATTTGAGCAAACTTTGGTTCTAATTCTTCTAAAAACTTGTCTTTTAATATGCTATATCCTATTTCATTTTCTGTTTCTTTAGCTTCTTCCCAAAGTTTAGGGTATAAGCAATATACTAAGTACCATGATTGCATACCAGCCTTTAAACAACCTATACAATTAGCATGTTTATGTAATTCATATACTGATGGTCTTTTTATTCCTATCTCCTCTGTATATTCTATTGTTCTATCCCAAAAAGCCAGTGGATAATCTGTCTTATAACCTTGTTGTCCTAATATACTTGACCTTCTTTGGATTCTTGCTTTTTCATTTTCATCGAATCCATAAAGGATTGTTATCTCTTCTTTTTTATCACTCCAATTTTCCTTTAAATACTTTTCAAAAGGTTTTGTTTTTAGGTAGTATGTACATAAAACTGGAGACATCCCAAATTTAAACCCTCCAAGCTCTTTACAAATTTTAAGTGGTGTTTTATGCTCCCATCCTTCCATATTTGCATATGTTATTTCTAAACCTAAATATTTTGCAATTTCATTTTTAAATCTTTTAATATCTTCATGTTCAACTTCTTTACTTATGTCATGGTTCAAGAGTATTACATTCTCCTTCCCATATTTTCTTACTGCTTCTATTGCTACTAAAGCACTAGAGTGCCCTCCACTGTAACATACAATATATTTCATAACTACCACTAACATAGTTAAGTCCTTGCTAGTGGAAATAATTAAGCACTTCTTGAGAAGCATCCGTATTACTTTACTTCTTAACGTTAATAAACACTTATAAGAAAACCTGGTCTACCAGGATCTAGTTATGTCTCTCTCCTTTCTTTATAATCATTTTTTCTCCTTTACATTTACTATATTTAATTACTAAACAAATATTCACTCAAGTATTCTTCTACTAATCTTTTATAGTCCACTGCTGCTCCACATCTTTTTGAATAAAGATTTATTGGCATTTTAGCAAATGTACTTTCATCTATCTTTTCAGTTCTTCTTATATGGCTATCAAATACTTTATAATTACTTTCTTTAAGCCACTCTTTACCTTGCCTATTAACTTCATTGTTTACATATGAGGTAACAAAACACCCTCTAAATACTAAATTTTCATTTAAATCAACTTTAGTATTATTTATTTGATCTACAAGTTCTTTAAGTCCATCAAAAGCAAATTCATCTATCTTAATAGGTATCATTACTTCATTTGAAGCTACCAATGCATTTATTGTCGATATATTTATGTCTGGAGCATTATCTATTATGCAGTAGTCATAATACTGCTCTACTTGTTTTATAGATTGTTTTATTCTTGTTTGCTGTGGTCTTACTTGATCTAACATTACTTCTAAATTTGCCGTAAGTAACTTCATATTAGCTGATATAATATCTAAATTCTTATATTCTGTATTTTGAATTAAATCAAATACATCAACATTTCTATTGGTCATTATTTCTTCCACTCCAGGAAGTTCATAATTATGTCTATTAAATATCTTACTTAAATTTCCTTGCTTATCATTATCTATTAATAAAACTTTATAATTATGTAATTCAGACAGTATATAACCTATATTAGCTGATGATATAGTTTTTCCTACTCCACCTTTAAGATTTATTATTGATAATACCTTCATGCTCTCCACTCCTTATTCCTCTTCTTGAATAACATCTATAATAGATATTTCTGTAGCATTATCTGCTACCCACTTACCAAACACTTCAAAACTATAAAACTTTTTATCTTTTACAACTCCATTCCATAGTTTTTTATATATACAAGTTAGTTCTAACATTTATTCTTCCCTCTTAGCTTTATCCACTCCTAAAACCATAAAGTTTCTAGGCTCTGATAAATATTTTTCTATAACTTCTCTTGCTTCTAGCCATCCATAACATACACAAGCTACATATCCCTCTTCTTGAAGTGAATTAATCCATTCTTTCTGTTCTTTACTTGGCTTATTCTTACCCGCTTTCATTTCTATGTATAATCCATGATATTTACCTCTTGACACTGGTAAACATATATCTGGAACCCCTCTTTTAACACCTTCTTTTTTTAAATTTGCAGCAGTTCTAATATCTCTTATTCCCCCATTTGGTATATGGTGTAGTAATTTAAGCTCTGGATATTTTTGTTCTGCTAAACCAGCCCATTGAAACAGTGCTTTTTGTTCTTGGCTTTCACTTGATGTTGTTCTTTTTATTCTTGCTACCGTCATTCCTTTCCATTCTCCCTTCTTGACATTTTTGCATATATATAAATTCCTCCAAAATCATCAGAGATATATGTAT
>ERZ772901.979-NODE-979-length-24633-cov-29.787493_pt1 | contig 24633 bp, 19 predicted proteins | sample MGYA00512123_ERZ772901 | MGnify/ENA primary metagenome ERZ772901 (study PRJEB29015, sample SAMEA2737711) | human gut metagenome | biome: human gut; feature: human-associated habitat; material: faeces | place: China | collected 2012 ...
CAGTCGCTATTGTTGTATATAAAGGTTTAATACCTGTAGTTGGCCGAATACTTACTACTTTTCAAGCTAAAGATAGATTTAACGTAATGTATTATTTGTGCACAGGAAAGAAACTCGAAGGTTCTGAAAAATGGTACAAATATGTTGATGAACTATATGAATCGCAATGTGAGGACTTATGGAAAACAGGTAATTTTAGTTTTGCTCAAGAAACAAAGAATTATTGGGATTTGTTTGTATGGTTTGGTGATATAGAGAATAATGATATGTCAACTAAAAGATGCTATAGATTTATGAAAGAACAAGATAATCATATTAGCTTAAGAGTTATTCCGGCTGGTGAACATGACTATTTTTAATTAGTCTAAAATCTTAGGCAAACAATAGAAATAATTTTCTTCTTTTAATGGGAGGAAATATAACTATAGGAGCCATCGATGATAAGTTTCATTGATGACTCCTTTGCATTATCTATATTTTCTACATTATTCACTATAGAAATAAGACTTCGTGCATCCTCTATTCCTAACCTTTGTAACATATATTCAGGATCAGAGTGAGTATTGATAGCTAATCGTATTCCCAAAAACAAAGAATAGTTTATAAATATAATTGTAGTATCACTAATAGGTAAATTCCCAATACATTCATTACTATTATTATTGTTTTTTGTATTATTAATTAAGGATATAAACTCATTATTCACCTTATCAGCTCCACGGTGAGGAAAAGTATTCTCATCCAAATTTGCTATACCTTCTATTATCTTTAATGCAAAAATCTCTCCAATATTAGTAATATCTGTACTTTGGGTATTAGGATTATCATCAGAAAGAATATCATCTAAAACCTTTTTAGCAAAATCATTATACTCAGCATTAGTCATAACATCTACAATTTGCAGTTTAAGTTTAATAAAAAAAGCAGTACCCGATAAACAACCTACCGAATACTGCTCTAAATATAAGAATTTATTTTTAAGCTATTTCCTTCACATACTCAAAAAGTTTTTTCAATTGCTCAGAATCCATTTTATCAAGCTTCTCAATGATACCTGATTTATAACTTTGCTTGTTCCACTTTTCCATTTCTATTCGTTGAGTTTCATTCAATACTTCTATGTAGGGTTTCATACTCTCATAATCGCTATGTCCTGTAGCCCTCATTACTATGGTCATTGGGATACCTAAGGACAGACTACAAACCACAAAAGTTCTTCTGGCATCATGGCAGGATATTTGTTCATAAAAGTATGCTGTTTTTTCGTATCTTTCGTTACCCTTAAAGTATGACTGAGAAACAATACGATCTAGGCCTGCAATTTCAGCAGCCTCCTTTAAGTAATCATTCAACTTTTGATTTGAGGGAACCGGAAATACAGTATCTCCTTTATACCATGAATATTTTTCTATTATTTGTTTAGCCTGGTCTATAAGTGGAATAATAAGTTTCCCGTCGGTCTTTTCTGAAAACATTTCAATCTGACTATCTACAATGTGTGAATGTTTCAGTGCTGCCAAATCTGAATATCTTAAGGATGTGAAGCACATAAAGCAAAACATATCCCTCGCTTTAGTAAGATAATTTTGCTCTTCCGGAAAGGTATAATTCATGAAGTGGATTAACTCATTATATTTGAGGAACGTAACTGTTTTGGGTATAACCTTCAATTTAGGTTTAAATTCCAAAGCATCTTTATTAATAGAGTATCCATTACGTCCTAACCACCTTAAGCACGATTTAAGTATTTTAATTTGTTTATTGATTGTTCGATTACAATAATCATTATCTACATACCAATAAGTGAACTTCTTCATGAAATTTAGGTCTATTTGAGAAAGTGTTACTCCTTCTCTAAAAGATAATAACTGGTCATGTACAAGTTTATATTTGTATTTGCTATTACTACTGAAATTACCTTCTTGGAGACGTTCTGTGATAAAATAATTGAAGGATTCGTCAAATAAGCAATCTTTAATGTCATCACTGCTTGATTTTTTATGACTATAATTTAGGCTTTCAGACAATTTTTCTTTTAGTTTATCTTTATCAGGAACCATTGATTGGCGATTAAAATCATCAAATGCTTCTGCTACTATTGATAATGCATTTCTTATGGCAGCGTTGATATCTTTGGCATAGATTGTTTTCTTTCCATCTTTAAATGTAGTATTTGCCTTAACTAGTTGCTTTGATGAATCCCATTTTTCCGGTTCGACTTTATATCCTAACGAGAATGATATTTCTGACTTCTTCGCATTCCATCTTATGCGTATCATGACTAATCCTGATTCTTTAATATAAGCCCTTGTAGTATAATTATTTATTAACATAGTTTATATATTTGTATTTAACTTCCACAATAATATGAACAAAATAATTTACTTTTATTAGTATGACATTACGTGATACTACAAGATATTATTGTATATTTACAATATTATTCGCAGTGGAATATTGGTGTTAATAAACGTTGCTTAGTCTTTATTTTTTGATTAAATGTATGGTGTACTTTTATAATTATAAGGGGTACCTAAGTCCCCCACTTTATGATAGTATTAGGAAGTATTTGATACTATAAAATGTGTAACTAATTGTGTAACAATATCATATTATACCTATTGAGGTCTTTTGATTTCATTCTAAAAGTCCCCATGGGTGTACTAATGTAGTTTGAAAAGATTCTGATTATCAGAATCTTTTCTTTTTTTACGACGCTTGCTTTCTGTCAGAGAAAGCAATCTTTTCTTAAATTATAATGGATTATCCATTTTGGGGATTCAGGAAATTTTCAGAATGAATTTATTTTTCGCAATTAAGTGACAAACAGATTTCTGTTGGAAATATCTGTAAAAGCTTCTCTTTTATTTGTACCTTGTAGATAAAAATACTCCCAGCATAACCAGCAATACACCGATGAAGGCATAAATAGTCAACGTCTCGTTTAATACGACAAAGGCTGCTAAAGTAGTGAATAATGGATTGAGATATAAATAGTTTGATGACATTATCGTACCGAGATGCATCAATACCATATTCCATACAACAAAGCAGACCAGTGAGGCTAGAAGACTAAGGAATAGAAGGTTGATGAATACTTCAGGACGGAGAAATCCCTCCAGTGGAAAAGAAAAAGGATGGATGATGAAAGTTGGAAGTATTCCTAAAGTTCCGTAGAAAAATATTTTGCGGGTAATGAATATAGAGCGGTATTTCTTCGAGAGTTTATTGATTATAAGACTATAAAAGGCCCAGGATAATGCAGCTGCCAGTGTCAGAAAATCTCCGATGGGGGAGAGTTTCAGAATCACGCTGCCATTGAATATAAGTATAGCTACGCCAATGAGTGCTGCTATAGATCCCAGAAGCCAGTTGTGGCTGACTTTATTATTTCTATCTGTCAGGAGTGATAGTCCCGTAGTTAGCAGAGGAGTAGCACATATTATAAAGGCTACATTAGTAGTCTGGGTAAATTTTAAGGCAGTATTTTCAGTCAGGAAATACAATGTACCTCCAGTTAGTCCGGCAGCAAACATAGTAAGTTCGTCTTTGATGCTGTCTGAAAAAATCTTGCGAGGGGAGATGAACCATATTCCGATATATGCAATAATGAAGCGGAGAAGAAATATTTTCTGAGGTGATAATCCGTTGTTTATCAGAATTTTTGTAGAAATGAATGTGGTTCCCCATACCGCTACGGTGAGAATAGCCAGAATGTGATATTTTGCCTTTAATGAACTTGTCATATTAATTTATGTAATACTTGCTGCTGTAAATATGCGCAAAATTAGATATATTTTCCATATTTCTGAGACTATATCAGATACTAATTTGTCAGCTGACAATAGTAAAAATAGAAAAGGCTGCTTCATCACGAGGCAGCCTTCCCGAATATCCAATTGAATTTGTTAGGGTTAGTATAAGCATTTGTAAATGCTCAATTGCAAATATACGATTTTATTTGATTGCTTGATAAAAATCTTTCCAATTCTTGCTGAAATCTGACATAGAATGGAAAAGATAATTAGCTCCTTCGTCCAGTAAGACTTTATCGGGCAGAGGACCAGTATTTACAGCTACTGTAAAGATACCAGCAGCTACACCAGCACGTACTCCGAGAGGAGCATTTTCTACAACGATAGCTTCATTGGCTTTGACACCGGCTTTCTGAAGTCCCATCAGATAAGGTTCCGGATTGGGCTTTCCATATTTTACATCGAAAGCTGTTACCATAAGCTCGCCTTTGAAAATATTTGGAAAATTTCTGTTCAAGCGTTCCAGCAATGATTTCTGTCCTGAACCTGTTACTACCACTGGAATCAAATTATCTTCCTTTATCTGATTGAGCAGTTCGAGTGCTCCCGGCATTCGTTCGGCCTTAGGAAGGGAATTGAAAATATCGCTTTTAGTCTGATAGATTTCTTTTATTTCCTCTTCGGTTGCTTCTCTATGACGCTGTCGGGTACTTACTATATTGATTGTTGATGCCCCTGTACGTCCTTCGTGCATATATGCTTCTTCCGGACTCAGATGCATACCGTACTGCTTCATGGCTTCGTGCCAGGCTGCTGCATGATTTTTCATGGAATCGAATAATACACCGTCCATATCAAACAATACAGCTTTCAGGTTCAGTTTATCAAAATGATGGGTTGTGAGATAATTTTCTATTGCTTGTTGGAACATCTTTTTCAGTTTAAGAATAAACTACATATGTGTAAATAATGAAAAAATGAATAATGATAAATGAAGAGCGGTATTGATACTGGTTACCGCTTTCCACTTATCATTATTCATTTTTTATTGTTTAATTTTTATTTTAAACGAGCTTGAATAGCCTTAGTTTCTTCTTCATATCCAGGTTTATTCAACAAAGCAAACATGTTTTTCTTGTAAGCTTCTACACCTGGCTGGTTGAACGGATTAATTTCAAGCAGATAGCCGCTGATACCGCAAGCTTTTTCGAAGAAATAAATCAATTGTCCCAAATAGTATTCGTTCAGTTTTGGAACACTTACGCGCATGTTAGGTACTCCACCGTCAACGTGTGCCAGCTGAGTTCCAAGTTCTGCCATTTTATTGACTTCATCTACGCGTTTTCCTGCCAGGAAGTTCAAGCCGTCCAGATTTTCTTCGTCTGAAGGTACATGAAGTTCGTGGTTAGGAGTTTCAACAGAAATCACTGTTTCGTAGATGGTACGTTCTCCTTCCTGAATCCATTGTCCCATAGAGTGCAGGTCAGTAGAGAAGTCTACAGAGCTAGGATAGATACCTTTGTGATCTTTACCTTCAGATTCTCCGTAAAGCTGTTTCCACCATTCCATGAAATAATGCAACTTAGGTTGGAAGTTTACCAGAATTTCAATCTTCTTTCCGTTCTGATACAGTTCGTTACGAGTTGCTGCATAAAGAGCGGCAGGATTTTCCATCATATTCTGGTTAGCACAAACTTCTTCCATCTTGCGCGCACCTTCTACCAATTGGTCGATATCGATACCTGCTACAGCGATAGGCAATAATCCTACTGGAGTCAGAACAGAGAAACGACCACCTACATTATCAGGAATAATGAATGATTTGTAGCCTTCTTTGTCAGCAGTTACGCGAGCAGCACCTTTCTTTGCATCAGTTACGGCAACGATAACCTTACGTGCCATTTCTTTGCCGCGCTGGTCTTCGCATTGTTTTTTCAGCAGGCGGAAAGCCAAAGCTGTTTCAGTAGTAGTACCTGATTTAGAGATATTGATTACACCGAATTTCTTGTCTTTCAGGAAAGAAGTCAGCTCGTACAAGTAATCTTCACCAATGTTGTGTCCAGCAAAGATGATAGTAGGCTGTCCTGCTTTCTTTTCTTGCAACCACAAGAAGCTGTTGGACATAGCTTCGATAACGGCGCGGGCACCCAGATAGCTTCCGCCGATACCAGCAACAACTACAACTTCACAGTTTTCGCGCAGAACCTGTGCTGTAGCTTTTAAGTCGTCCAGATGTTCTTTAGTAATGGAAGAAGGCAAATGTAACCAGCCCAGGAAGTCATTTCCCAATCCTGTACCTTTTTCCAATGTTTCCATACATGCTCTTACCTTAGGTTCGTAAGCAGCTAGTTTGTCTTTGGAAATAAAACCTAAAGACTTGTTGATGTCAAGTTTAATATTTTCCATAAATATTCTTCTTTATTATCTGAATGAATCAGTCAGTAATTTGATTTCAATCATTGGAGAAATCCGTTCATACAAAATGTTGTAAACGGCGTCTACTATCGGCATATTGACGTGCAGATGCTTGTTCAGTTCCTTGATACATTTGGTTCCGTAATAGCCTTCGGCTATCATTTCCATTTCTATCTGTGCACTTTTTACCGAATATCCTTTTCCTATCATTGTTCCGAATACACGGTTACGACTGAAGTTGGAATATGATGTAACCAACAGGTCGCCCAAGTAAGCCGAATCGTTTGTACACCGGTCTACCGGATGTACTGTATTGAGAAAACGGTTCATTTCCTGAAGAGCATTCGAAACCAGTACTGCCTGAAAGTTATCTCCGTATTTCAGGCCGCTGCATATTCCGGCAGCTATGGCATACACATTCTTCAAAACAGATGCATATTCTATACCTGCTACATCGGTATTGACCGATGTCTTGATATAGTGTCCCGAAAGCTGTCGGGCAAACATCTTCGCTTTTTCAATGTCTTTACATCCGACGGTCAGATAAGACAAGCGTTCCAATGCCACTTCTTCTGCATGACATGGACCAGCCAATACAGCAATGTTCTCTTCTGGAACATCGTACATTTTATGAAAGTAGTCGGACACAATCAAGTTTTCATCGGGAACAATTCCCTTGATTGCCGTCACAATGAATTTATCCTTGAGTTTTGTCTTTAGCTTTTTAAGGTGGCTTTTCAGATATGGCGAAGGAGTTACGAATATTAGTGTATCCGATTCCTTTACTACCTTATTTATATCTGATGAAAAGTTGATGCACCTCATGTCGAAGCGCACACTAGTCAGGTAAGCCGGATTATGCCCCAGACGCCGAAATTCTTCAATTCGGTCGTCGCGGCGCATATACCAGTTTATCGAGTCGGCCTGAGACAATATAATTTTGGCTATTGCCGTTGCCCAGCTTCCTCCACCCATGATTGCTATTTTCCCGGGGAGTTTCATTTTAGCCTATTTTCTGTATCCAGCCAGCTACTTCGTCGACGCTAGGATTCTTCAATTCTAATTTATATTTTTTATTCACTCCGCAGATGTCCTGATGTAATTTTTGCGGATTAACATCTTTCATGTCTGAAACCAAGTTGTAACCGGCTTTCTGAATCACCGGAACCCATTCTTCGGCAATACCCAGTTCCATGAACTTAGCAGGAGCGTCTTTCGGGATAACCTTTTCCGGACGCATCTGCGGGAAGAACAATACTTCCTGAATAGTGCTTTGTCCTGTCATCAGCATGACCAGACGGTCCATACCGATTCCCATACCAGAAGTAGGAGGCATACCGTATTCCAGTGCGCGAACAAAGTCTTTGTCGATAATCATAGCCTCGTCGTCACCCTTTTCGCTCAGACGCATCTGTTCTTCGAAACGTTCAAGCTGGTCGATCGGGTCGTTAAGTTCTGAATATGCGTTACAAAGTTCTTTTCCGTTAACCATCAACTCGAAACGTTCTGTCAGATCCGGATTGTTGCGATGACGTTTAGTCAGCGGTGACATTTCGATAGGGTAATCAGTGATGAAAGTAGGCTGGATATAATTTCCTTCGCAGAATTCGCCGAAGATTTCGTCTATCAGCTTGCCTTTTCCCATTGTATCGTCTATCTCCATGTTCAGTTTCTGGCAGACTTCGCGGATCTGTTCTTCATTCATTCCGGTGAGGTCGTATCCTGTAAATTCTTTGATTGAATCGAGCATGGTAACACGCTTGAACGGAGCCTTGAAGTTGATTATGTTATCACCTACCTTAACTTCTGTTGTACCGTTTACATCCATACAGATCTTTTCGATCATATTTTCAGTAAACTTCATCATCCAGTTGTAATCCTTGTAGGCTACGTAAATTTCCATACAAGTGAATTCTGGGTTATGAGTACGGTCCATACCTTCATTACGGAAGTTCTTTCCGATTTCGTATACACCTTCAAATCCACCTACGATCAGACGTTTCAGGTAAAGTTCGCTGGCAATACGCATATACAAAGGAATATCAAGTGCATTATGGTGAGTAATGAACGGACGTGCCGCAGCTCCTCCGGCGATAGATTGCAGGATAGGAGTTTCAACTTCGATGTATCCTTTCGAATTGAAATACTCACGCATAGAGTTATATACCTTATTGCGTTTCAGGAATATATCTTTTACTCCATCGTTTACTACCAGGTCTACGTAGCGCTGGCGGTAACGGAGTTCTGGATCATCGAATTTATCGTAAGCTACACCATCTTTATATTTTACGATAGGAAGCGGGCGGATAGATTTTGACAAAACAGTCAGTTTCTGTGCATGGATAGAAATTTCACCCATCTGAGTACGGAATACGAAACCTTCAATGCCGATAAAATCACCCAGGTCGAGCAGACGTTTGAATACTACATTGTATAAATCCTTGTTTTCATCAGGGCATATATCATCGCGGGTAATGTATATCTGAATACGACCTTTAGAGTCTTGTAACTCAACGAAAGAAGCCTTACCCATAACACGGCGTGACATGATACGTCCTGCAACAGAAACTTTGCGCGGTTCTGCCTCGTCATCCTTAAATTCGGCTTTTATATCAGTCGAAAATGCATTGGTTACATACTCGGCAGCAGGGTACGGATCGATGCCCATCGCTCTCATTTCATTCAGACTGTTACGTCTGATAATCTCCTGTTCACTTAGTTCTAATACGTTCATTTGTTGATACATTAACTCAATTTCGCTACAAAAATAACAAAGTTTTTGTAAACAACATCTAAATCAGGCTACTTTTATTACCTTTGGGCGTACTGAATTTATGGAAACGGATATGGAAATGAATAAACAAACATCATTTATAAAGGTGACAGTCTTACAGACAGATATAGTTTGGGAAGAGGCGAAAGTAAACCGTATGGCTGTAGAACAGCTGATAGAAAAGCATTGTGATACGGATTTATTTGTTTTACCAGAAATGTTTTCTACCGGCTTCAGTATGAATCCGATGGAAATAGCTGAGGATGAAGGAGGAGAAACTTTGCAATGGATGTGCCGGATTGCTGCTTTGCGTCAGTGTGCTATAGCCGGAAGTCTTTCGGTTAGAGAGGCCGGGAAATTTTACAACCGTTTCTATTTTGTATGTCCTGACGGTACGGTGTATCATTATGATAAGCGGCATTTGTTTGGTTTTGGGGGTGAAGATAAGCAATACACTTCGGGAGATGAAAGAGTGATTGTTTCTTATAAAGGTTTTCGCTTTCTTTTACAAATATGTTACGATTTACGCTTTCCTGTATGGTCGCGTTGCCGGAATGATTATGATGCGGTTATATATGTAGCCAACTGGCCTGCCAGTCGCCGGGAAGTATGGAATATACTGCTGAAAGCTCGGGCACTTGAAAACCAGTGTTATGTAATAGGAGTGAATCGGGTAGGAAATGATCCGCAATGTCTGTACGATGGTGGAAGTATGATAATCAGTCCTTATGGTAAGATATTGGTTGCGTGCACTGACGGTAAAGAAGAGGTAGTAGGAGCATTGCTTGCCCGTGAACCGTTGGACAGCTTCAGAAAACGTTTTCCTGTTTTAGATGATGGAGATGACTTTGAACTGCTATAGATGAAATAGGCATTTATTAAAGACAGAAATATTATGATGAATATTAAGAAACTTATTTCTGCTTCCATGGTTGCTGTAGCGTTAAGCGGATGCCAGAGAGAGGCTGTAAAACCAAATGTGTTGTTTATTTTAGTCGATGATATGCAGGCTGATGCCATTGCTGCATTGGGGAACAGAGATACCTATACTCCGAATATCGATAGACTGATTAATGAAGGTATGGCGTTTACAAGAACCTATACCAATGGAGCTTTGTGTGGAGCTTTATCCATGCCTAGTCGTGCTATGTTACTTACCGGAAGGGGAGTGTTCGAAGTGCAGAGTGATGGAATGAAGATACCAGCTTCGCAAATCACATTGCCTGAGCATTTGAAAAACAATGGATACCGGACATTTGCTACGGGGAAATGGCATTCAGATCATGCTTCGTTTGCTCGTTCCTTTACCGAAGGAGATAATATCTTTTTCGGAGGAATGCATCCTTATGAAGAAAATGGACATTGTGCTCCTCGCTTACATCATTTTGACCCGACTGGAAAATATGATGAGCCGCCTTTTGTAGGGCAAAACTTTTCTTCGAAAATGTATGCTGATGCAGCCATAAATTTTCTGAAGACTACGGAACATAATAATCAGCCGTTTATGGCATTTGTCTCTTTCACTTCTCCTCATGATCCGCGAAATATTCTGCCTGATTATGGAAAGAAATATTGTCCGGCGGAACTTTCTGTTCCAGATAATTTTCTGCCAGAGCATCCGTTTGATAATGGAGAATTAAATATTCGGGATGAACAATTGTTACCTGTCCTCCGTACTCCTGAGCAGTTGAAGAAAGAATTGTCTTTATATTATGGAATGGTAAGTGAGGTTGATTTACAGATTGGAAGAGTTGTCGATGCTTTGGAAGAAAGTGGAAATATGGATAATACGATTATTGTATTTGCATCAGATAATGGACTGGCTATGGGGCAGAATGGACTAATCGGTAAACAAAGTCTGTATGAGCATAGCGTTGGAGTACCGATGGCTATCATCACTCCGGATGGTTTGTCGTCAGGTAAACGTTCAGATGCTTTGTGTTATTTGTATGATCTTTATCCTACCTTGTGTGATTTGATGGGATTGGACGTACCTGTATCCGTTACTGGTAAGTCGTTGAAACCGGTTATAGAAGGAAAACAGGAACAGATACGTGAACAGGTTTTTCTTGCTTATTCCAATCAGCAGCGAGCTGTAGTTTCTGGTGATTATAAGTATATTATTTATAATGTGGAAGGTAAGATAACCGAACAGTTGTTCAATTTGCAGAAGGATCCGGGAGAACTGGTAAATCTGGCTGATGAGTTAACTGAAAAGAAGAATGAACTTCATGATTTGTTGATGAATCAAATGGTAGAGAATCATGATTTTTGTGACTTGACTCAACCTTTGTGGTGGAAAGATGGACATAAACTTACTTGGGATGAGTTAATTAACTTATATGTTTTCGAGTGAGAATTTGCTGTGATAAGTTAAAGTTGTTAGATATGATGAACTGGAAATATTTACTGACAGGTGTGTTGGCTGGTAGTACATTAGTTTTACGGGCTGCTGGCGAAGCAAAAGATGAACGTCCGAATATATTATTTATTTTAAGTGACGACCATACTTCTCAAACTTGGGGTATTTATGGTGGTATTTTATCAGAATATGCCCAGACAGAGAATATTCGTCGGCTTGCTGATGAAGGGGCAGTCTTGGATAATTGTTTCTGTACAAACTCTATATCTACACCGAGTCGTGCTGCTATATTAACAGGAAGGTATAGTCATTGCAATGGGGTATATACATTAGATGATACCTTGGATGTTTCCTTACCTACTTTTGCGAAAGAATTACAGAAGGCTGGATATCACACCGGACTGGTAGGAAAGTGGCATTTGAAATCACAACCTCAGGGTTTTGATTATTATTCTGTATTTCATGATCAGGGAGAATATCGTGATCCTACTTTCAAGAATAGTGATGATCCTTGGCCGGGACAGCGTAATTTTGGAGAGCGTATACATGGTTTTTCCACTGATATTGTAACAGAAAAAGCTATCAGATGGATGAAAGCTCAGGATAAAAGTCAGCCTTTTTTGATGTGTTGTCATTTTAAGGCCACCCATGAGCCTTATGATTTTCCGGAACGTATGCGACATTTATATGATGGCGTAGTGTTTCCTGAACCAGAGAATTTGTTAGACTGGGGGCCTGAAACCAACGGACGTACTTTCGTCGGACAAAAACTGGAAACTATCGGACACAATTGGGAGGTGGCTTCGGCTGATCCAGATAAATGGTGGTGTCGTTATCCGGAACTTCCTTTTACGACAAAAGGAATGAGCCGGATTGCTGCAAGAAAAGCTATTTATCAAAAACTAATCCGAGATTATTTACGCTGCGCTGCTACGGTAGATGATAATATTGGAAAACTGTTGGATGCTTTAGACGAAATGGGGATTGCAGATAATACTATTGTTGTCTATGTTGCTGATCAGGGATACTTTTTAGGAGAGCATGGATTTTATGACAAACGGATGTTTTATGAAGAATCGGCACGTATGCCATTTGTTATCCGTTATCCCAAATGTATTCCGGCTGGCAAGCGTGTGAACGAACTTGTTTTGAATGTAGATTTTGCTTCTACATTGTGTGATTTTGCCGGAGTAAAATCTCCGGAAGGTACACAGGGCAGAAGTTTTAAAGATGTTCTGGCAGGAAAAACTCCTAAGGACTGGCGGAAGAGTATTTATTACCGTTATTGGACTCAACATGATATTCGTCCGGCCCACATCGGTGTACGTAATGAGCGTTATAAGTTGATATTTTTGTATGGTGACCGATTGAATATGACAGGGTCTTCAGACTACAAATCAACTCCATCTTGGGAGTTTTACGATTTACAGAAAGATCCGAAAGAAAACCATAATGCTTACGGGGAGAAAGAATATGAATCGGTAATTCGTGAAATGAAAAAAGAAATGATGCGCTTGCGCGAAGAGGTGAAAGATACGGATGAGGGAGAAATAAGAATGATGGAAATTTTAAGAAAAGAAGGACTGGAAAAATAAGTCTTTATAATTGATATATAGGTTGTTAAACAAAGATGAAGATGTTCTCTCCGATTCATGATATCGAATCGGAGAAAATGTCCTCATCTTTTTAATTTTTATGTACGAACTTTCAGGAAAAGATGAAGATGTTTTCATTAAAATAAGCTGAAAAACAGATGCGCATTTGTTGAAAGTGCATAAAAAACGTATCTTTGTACATCTTTCGTCTCAAAATAAAAACAATCAGATTTTATGTATACGAATAAAGAAATATGGAATGTCACTTACCCGATATTCTTGGGGTTGCTTGCGCAAAATGTTATCAATGTCACCGACACGGCTTTTTTAGGACATGTGGGTGAGGTAGCTTTGGGTGCAGCCGCAATGGGAGGACTGCTATATATCTGTGTATATACCGTAGCATTCGGGTTCAGTGTCGGTTCGCAGATTTTGATAGCCCGTCGTAATGGGGAAGGGAATTTTCATGCCATAGGACCGGTTATGTGGCAGGGTACGGCATTCAGTTTGGGGATGGGAGTAGCTTTACTTGCCATATTGCTGGCATGTGCCGAACCATTGATTCGTCTGCTGATTACTTCGGATACTATTTTTCATGCTACATACGAGTTTTTTACATGGCGTATCTGGGGATTTCTTTTTGCCTTTGTCAATGTCATGTTCCGTGCGCTTTATATAGGTATAACCAAGACAAAGGTACTGACCATGAATGCCGTCGTCATGGCCTTGGTGAATGTATTCCTCGACTATGCGATGATATTCGGAAAGTGTGGATTCCCTGAAATGGGAATACGTGGAGCGGCATTGGCATCGGTTATAGCAGAAGCATCTTCTATGCTGTTTTTTGTTGTGTATACGTATGGCAAAATTGACTTGAAGAAATATGGGCTGAATCGTTTCGGACATTTTGACTGGGATATGGTGATGCGTATTTTGCGCATTTCCTGCTTCACCATGGTGCAGTATTTTCTTTCCATGGCCATCTGGTTTGTATTTTTCATGGCACTTGAACGACTCGGACAACGGCAGCTTGCCATTGCCAACATTGTGCGTAGCGTATATGTTGTGCTGTTAATACCTGTCCAGTCGCTTTCTACTACGGCAAATACACTGGTCAGCAATCTGATTGGTTCGGGAGGAGTAGCAGGAGTTGTCGGATTACTGCATAAAATAGCCCGGATGTCATTCCTTATTATGGTAGTATGTGTAGCCTTTTGTGTTATCTTCCCTCAGGCTATTTTGTCGGTTTATACCAATGAGGAAGCACTGCTTCTTGAATCGGTTCCGGCATTATATGTCGTTTGCGGTGCAATGTTGATAGCTGCTCTTGCAAATATTTATTTCAATGGAATTTCGGGTACGGGTAATACACAGGCTGCTTTGGGACTGGAAGTCGGAGTACAGATCTTTTATGCATTGTATATTATTGTAGTAGGAATGATGCTTCGTGCTCCGGTAGATGTTTGTTTTACTACCGAAGTCATCTATTATTCGTTAATGCTGACATTCAGCGTTATTTACTTGAAAAAGGCGAAATGGCAGAATAAAAAGATTTGATGCATCCGATTATTTTTGTAATTTTGCGCCCTGACAAATTGGAAAAATAAAAAACAAGAAAAATATATGTTCGATAATTTAAGTGAAAGACTAGAACGGTCGTTTAAAATATTGAAAGGTGAAGGTAAAATCACCGAGATCAATGTGGCCGAAACGTTGAAAGACGTACGTCGTGCATTGCTGGATGCCGATGTGAACTATAAGGTAGCAAAGAGCTTTACCGACACTGTAAAGGAAAAAGCTTTAGGACAAAACGTGTTGACTGCCGTTAAGCCTAGCCAGTTGATGGTTAAGATTGTGCATGATGAGCTGACAAAACTGATGGGTGGCGATACTGCCGAAATCGAATTGAAAGGTCGTCCTGCCGTAATCCTGATGTCAGGTTTACAAGGTTCTGGTAAGACAACTTTCTCAGGAAAGTTGGCACGCATGCTGAAAACCAAGAAAAACCGTAAGCCGTTGCTGGTTGCCTGCGACGTATATCGTCCTGCTGCTATCGAACAGCTGAAAGTATTGGGACAGCAGATCGAAGTGCCTGTATATTGCGAATTGGATAGCAAAGATCCTGTTCAGATTGCACTGAATGCTATTCAGGAAGCAAAGGCAAAAGGTTATGACTTGGTTATTGTTGATACAGCGGGACGTCTTGCTGTAGACGAACAGATGATGAACGAGATTGAAGCAATTAAAAATGCAATCAATCCGGATGAAACGTTGTTTGTTGTTGACTCAATGACTGGTCAGGATGCCGTAAATACAGCTCGCGAATTTAACGAACGTCTGGACTTCAACGGTGTAGTTCTTACTAAGTTGGATGGTGATACCCGTGGTGGTGCTGCTCTGTCTATCCGTACCGTTGTGAACAAGCCTATCAAGTTTGTGGGAACAGGTGAAAAGCTTGATGCAATCGATCAGTTCCATCCGGCCCGTATGGCAGACCGTATCCTTGGTATGGGTGATATCGTTTCATTGGTAGAACGTGCACAGGAACAATACGACGAAGAAGAAGCTAAACGTCTTCAGAAAAAAATTCAGAAAAACCAGTTCGACTTTAATGACTTCCTGACTCAGATTCATCAGATTAAGAAGATGGGTAACTTGAAGGAACTTGCTTCTATGATTCCGGGTGTAGGAAAAGCCATTAAAGATATTGATATCGATGATAATGCATTCAAGAGCATTGAGGCTATTATTTATTCAATGACTCCGGAAGAACGTACTCATCCTGAAATCCTGAATGGAACTCGCCGTACACGTATTGCTAAGGGTAGTGGTACAAGCATTCAGGAAGTAAACCGTTTGCTGAAACAGTTTGACCAGACTCGTAAGATGATGAAGATGGTTACCGGCAGCAAGATGGCGGGTATGATGCAGAAGATGAAAAAGAAATAAAATATTTTTACCCTCTCTGGTACGGAAGCAGATGGGTCTGTTTTACGTGCCGGTTAGAAGCGAGGAGAGAGAATCAGCAGATGGAAAGATTCTTTCTCCTCGCTTGTTTTTATATGATCTTGATCAGGACTTATTCATGAAGAAATGACTTGGCAGTAAGTTAAAATCGTAATCATGTGAGAATATCTTTGGATAATCTGAAAAAATCTGTTATTTTAGAAAGGTTTTGGCAAGTGGAAGAGCTAGTATAATCAGATATTTAAACTACATAACGATGAAAAGGACTAAGATATGGAGCTATGCTTTCGGTGTGACTATGGTATTGTCACTTGCTGGTTGCGGTAATAGTGCCAAGAAACAGGTTAATGAAAAAATGAATGCAGATAGTATGAGTGTAATAAGTAATCAAGTTGGTTTGCAGGAAGATAGTACTTTGTCGACGTTGGTACTCGACGGAGTAAAAGCTACATGGATTCGTGATAACGCTTCTGCGAAACTGATGCCTCCTTCACTCTTTCCGGATGCTGGTGAGGACTTGATGAAAAAACTTTCGCTCGAAAACGGAATACCTTCTTCCATTAGTACGTTTTTGATAGAAAGCAATGGTATACAAATTCTTTTTGATACGGGAATGGGGGCATCCGATAGTCGCTTATTGGTTGGGTTACATGCTTTAGGGATTACTCCTGCCGACATTAAATATATATATCTTACTCATTTTCATGGTGATCATATCGGAGGACTGATGAAAAACGATAGTGTAGTGTTTCCTCATGCTGAAATTTATGCTTCTAAGGCTGAGTATGATAGTTGGATGAAAATGGAAGCCGAAAAGAACGGACAAGTTGTTAGAGCCATGAATGCATATAAGGACCGTTTGCACCTGTTTGCTTTTGGTGATACGTTGCCGGGAAAAGTGGTAGCAATGGAAGCTGTTGGACATACTCCCGGACATACTGTTTTTCAGGCAGGTAAATTATTGATAATTGGAGATTTGATTCATGGGGCAGCTCTGCAATTAGAACATCCGGAGATTTGTGCTACCTATGATATGGATAAGCAGGAAGCAATAAAGACTCGTAAAAACTTATTGCAGTATGCTCGTGAGAATGGACTGGTTATAGCAGGTATGCATTTGCCAGTTCCTGCATTTATAAAATAGATAAGCACACCGGTATGAATTGTCAGGTATTATAGATTCCTGTCACTCATACCGGTATGTTTTTATCTGATCTTTAAATTTTATTGTCCAGCCAGGCATCAATCAGTTGGCGGGCGATGCTGAGCTTTTTCGGTATTTCCGGCAGGTTGTTTCGGTTGTAAAAGGCTCCTGCACTCAGTTCTTCATCCTGCAACTTGATGGTTCCGCTTTCGTATTCGGCATAATATCCTACCATGATTCCGCTGGGGTAGGGCCACGGTTGACTGCCGAAATATTTCAGGTTTTTTATGGTCAGTCCTGTTTCTTCCATGACTTCACGGTGAACACACTCTTCCAACGTTTCTCCTGGTTCGAGAAAACCGGCTACCAATCCTTTAAAAGTTCCCCGGAAGTTGCGGGCATGTACAAGCAAGATACTGTCTTCCTTTTTAATAAGTACAATGACCGCCGGAGAAATACGCGGATAAAACTCCTGCCGGCATTCCGGACATCGTTTGGCTATGGGGGAAACCTGTACCGTAGGTACACCACACATGGGGCAATAACGGCTGTTCTTGTCCCAGTTTAATATTTGTGAAGCTTTTCCGGCACGCTTGTATTCTTCCAGAGGAAGTACATCGAAAGAAGCACGCAAGTCCTTCATCATGCGTGGACTGTTTTCATCTCCACTTACTGGAATATGAATAGCATACGTCTTGGCAGGATAACCGTTTATCTCTCCGATGGTATGAATGATACTTCCGACGGGAACCTCAACCGGAGGTTCAGGTCCGTAAGGAATATGATATCCGTCTTCTTTTTTTTCTATCAAAACCTGTCCGCTGTTGAAGACGAACCATCCGCATGTTTGTTTTTCTGTTTCCATCAATTAAGTCCTTTCATTGTAAGCTGGATGCGCTTGCGTTCATGGTCAATACTGAGTACACGTACGCGTACATGCTGGTGCATACTGACTACTGTTGTCGGGTCGCTGACAAACTTATCGGCAAGCTGGGAGATATGTACCAGTCCGTTTTCTTTAATCCCTATATCTACGAAGCATCCGAAATTGGTAATGTTGTTGATGATGCCCGGCAATTCCATACCTTCCCGCAGGTCGTCGATAGTCTGCACATTCTTGTCAAATTCGAAGACCTGAATCTTTTGGCGCGGGTCACGTCCCGGTTTATCCAGCTCTTGTAGAATATCAGTCAGTGTAGGTAGTCCTACGGTATCAGTTACATAGTTTTTTATGTCTATTTGGCTACGTAATTCCTTGTTTTTTATCAGGTCGGCAACGGAGCATTTCAAGTCCTTTGCCATCTTTTCTACTATGGCATAACTTTCCGGATGTACAGCCGAATTGTCGAGCGGATTGTCTGCTTGCGGAATACGCAAGAATCCGGCACACTGTTCAAACGCCTTTGCTCCCATACGCGGTACCTTCAGCAGTTCTTTACGCGAATGGAATGCTCCGTTTTCCGTACGGTAATCTACAATGTTTTGAGCCAGCGTCGGTCCCAGTCCCGATACATATGTCAACAGATGTTTGCTGGCCGTATTGACATTCACTCCGACAAGGTTCACGCAACTCTCTACTGTCTGGTCGAGCGATGCCTTCAGTTTACTTTGATCTACATCGTGCTGATATTGTCCTACACCGATAGATTTGGCATCTATCTTGACTAGTTCGGCAAGGGGGTCCATCAGTCGGCGACCGATTGACACAGCTCCTCGCACAGTTACGTCATATTCAGGAAACTCATCTCGTGCGATTTTGGATGCAGAATAGATGGAGGCGCCGTCTTCGCTGACAACAAACACCTGCACTTCGCGGTCGTATCGTTGAGAAGTGACGAAACGTTCGGTTTCACGGCTTGCCGTACCATTTCCGATGGCGATGGCTTCTATCTTATATTGTTCGACGAGTTTGACAAGCTTGCGTCCGGCCAGAGCTGTTTCCGATTTGGGTGGATGCGGATAAATTGCTTCATTGTGCAGCAATGTACCTTGGGCGTCCAGACAGACAACTTTGCAACCGGTACGATATCCCGGATCGATTCCCATTGTGCGCTTTTGTCCCAAAGGAGGAGCAAGCAACAGTTGCCGGAGATTTTCAGCAAAGACACGGATAGCCTCTTCGTCTGCCTTTTCCTTGCTGAGTGCGGAAAATTCTGTTTCTATAGCGGGTTTCAACAGACGTTTGTATGCGTCGTTCACGGCTTCTGCTACTTGTGCGGAACATTCTCCGTTTCCATGTACATATTGTCTTTCCAATCGTTCGGTACATGCTGATTCATCGTCGGGAGTGATGGATACTTTCAGGATACCTTCGGTTTCTCCACGGCGGATGGCGAGCAGACGGTGAGAGGTACACTTCTTCAATGGTTCACTGAAGTCGAAGTAGTCGCGGTATTTTAAGGCTGCTTCTTCTTTTTCTTTGCCCTTGACTACTTTCGATGTAATCATAGCCTGACGGCTAAACTGGTTTCGTATCAGATTACGGGCACGTTCATCCTCATTCACTTGCTCGGCAATGATGTCGCGTGCTCCTTTCAGAGCATCCTCTTCGTCCTTGACATCTCCCTTGACAAACTGGCGTACTCGGGCAGATAAGTTGTTTTCCCGCTGCATCAATAGTAGCATGGCAAGCGGTTCCAGTCCCTTCTGGCGTGCAGCCTCGGCACGAGTTTTTCGTTTGGGCTTAAAAGGCAGGTAAATATCTTCCAGCTCTGTCGCATCCCAACAATTGGAAATACGTTCGCGTAAAGTGTCTGTCAGTTTTCCTTGTTCTTCGATGGTAGAAAGAACCGTTTCCTTTCGTTTGGCAAGTTCACAGAGCTTTTCGTAACGCGTATGGATATCTCCTATCTGTACTTCGTCGAGGCCTCCGGTTGCTTCTTTTCGGTAACGGCTTATAAAAGGTATTGTAGCACCTCCCTGAAGCAGTTTCAATGTGTTTTCTACCCGATGGACAGGTAGCTTCAGGGCTGTGGCAATCATTTGACTGAATTGTTCCATGTATATGTTTTTCTAATAATGTGGCACAAATGTAATTAAAAAAAGGATTCGAGGGAGGAGAGGACTCATTTTGAAAATAATTTAAGAGATGGTTTTAAGCTTTATTCGGATTTGAAAGACGTTTTCGAGGATTGAAAATGTTCGCTAAAGAGAGCGTGAATAGCAACTGACATTACGTATAGGAAAGTTCAAACAGGTGGATGCACAGAAAGAGGAACCCAAAGAATATTTGCTGGCTAAAGCTTTGAAAGCGGAAATAGATACAATGAACCTTTTTCCAAAACCATTTGTTACTTGTTAATATTAGATATTATTCCGGAAATATTATATGATAACTTAAACTAACGCTATGACTTATGAATAAAAAAACAAGATTCTGGTGCATAATCCTTTTTTCTTTTTTAGGCATATCGGTAGCAATGGCGCAGAAGTCAGAGAAAGACCGGCATTGGGTATGGGAACTCTATGGTGGCGCGAATAATTATATGACATGGGAAATAGAAACGGATGTCGTATATAAACCGTGGCGTTTTATTGGAGTTGGAGCAGGCTTTCTTTTTGCTCCTCCAATAGATGGAAATAAGACTTATTTTGGAGAAGCAAGAGATAAAAACTTGCGCTGGCAGATTGAGGAAAACCGTTTGATGTATTTGTTTGCGTTCCGGTCGGGAGTTTATCTGTATTCGCCTCCTGTTTATCTGAATCATGACCATGATGTGGCATTATCGTTTCGTGTGTCTCCTGGAGTTACCATTCCTTTGCCTCCCAATTTAAGTACTAGTGTAGATTATGTTCCGAAGGATGCGATTATCCATGTACCCGCCACTTCAGGAGAAGTCAGTAATTCGCATGCGAAGGCATGTTATTATCATGTGAAATTTGCTATGGCTTTGGAAGTGGAACGTGTATCGGTATTGCTTGGGTATACGACCTCCAATTATGATTTATACGGAGGAAGCCGTAATATGATAGTCGAAGGACAAAAAATAGAATTACCTCGAAAAAAGCAGGCAGGAACTTTCTTTATCGGGCTGACCTACGATTTCTGATACATATTGAAGAAAACAGGACCTCATAACCCCTTTTTATAAAAATACCCCCGCCATAAATTTTTATAGCGGGGGTAAATTATACATTATGGGAATTATCTGCGGTAGAAACGCAACTCATTTTCCAGACTTCTTACTTTATTTTGTAAATTGTCTATTTTTGTCAGCAAATGGCGGATAGCATCGATTCCTTCTATATTGATGGACAAGTCATAATATAAATGAGTATACCTTTCCAGTTCATTCAGCTGAGAAGCCGGAAAATAACTGGTATCATCTATTACTTCGATATCTATCAGACCGTCTTCACCCAGCATGAGGATGAAGTCGGGTTCGATATTGCAATGTGTGCAATAGTCGTTTATGATGATTAAATCGTTCTGCATAGTCATACGGTTTTAAATCATCCTTGCTGCAACTGTCGGAACAGGTCTTTCTGCTTTTCCGTCAGTGTAGTAGGAATTGTTACATGATAAGTTACAATCAAATCGCCTGTGACGCCTTCCTGCTTGTATACAGGAAATCCTTTTCCTTTCAGACGAACTTTAGCGTCATTCTGAGTACCCGGACGAACTTTCAGTTTTACTTGTCCGTCTAATGTGTTGACTGTAACTTCACCTCCCAGTACGGCAGTGTATAAGTCGATTGTTACATCTGTGTACAAGTCATTTTCTTTCCGTTTAAAGACAGGGTCGTCAGGAATAACGAAAGTGATATACAAATCTCCGTCGGGTCCTCCGTTTGTTCCTTTACCTCCATGTCCCTTCAGTTTGATAACCTGACCGTCTGCTACTCCGGCTGGAACTGTAATACGTAATGTTTCACCGTTGATGCTGAATGTTTGTTTATGAGTGGTTGCAGCCTCACGTAGAGACAACTGTAGAGAAGCCTCAATATCTTGCCCTCTGAATCCGCCTCTTGCATTACGTCCTCTGCCGGCTCCATGCCCGAACAGTTCTTCGAAGAAATCAGAGAATCCACTGGCATTTCCACCAAATCCGTGCATACCTTCTCCTCCGAATCCACTTGTAAAATGTTGTCCGTCGGTAGAATACCAATATTCACCGCCGTTACCTGTACCGCCTTGAGCACGATATGCTTGCTGTTGAGCTTCGAACTCGTCGGCGTGTTTCCAATTCTCCCCGTAAGCATCGTATTTCTTACGCTTTTCCGGGTCGCTCAGTACCTCGTTAGCTTCGTTTATCTCCTGAAACTTGTCCTTGGCCGTTGGGTCATTCGGATTTAAGTCCGGGTGATATTTGCGAACCAGCTTACGGTACGCTTTCTTGATTTCGTCTTGAGTTGCCGTTTTGTCAACTCCAAGAACTTTGTAATAGTCTATGTAAGCCATACAGTCTGTTTTTTTATTTGAGAATGAGGCAAAGAATGTGCCAGATAGTCCGTTTGTTAACAGACTTTTAACCATATTGAAAGGTATTTATCTTTTTGTGGGTTTTGCAGGTGGTAAAGTTCCATTATCTTTGTAGTTACTTATTGGATATACTATGAAAATGTGACATTTTGTCGTTTATATATCACTTAACCCGCTAGATTTATGATGAAACTATTTACCAGTTTGATGCTTGTTCTTGCCTTAGGCGTTACAAGTCCTGCTTATGCTTCGCAAGACGGTGAAGTAACTTTGAAACTTATTGAAACGAGTGATGTGCACGGATGCTATTTCTCCTATGACTTTATAAGTATGAAGCTTCGCAAAGGAGGGCTGGCTTGTGTCAGTTCATTTGTAAAAGAACAGCGTGAGCAGTATGGAGATGGAGTTGTTCTGATGGATAATGGAGATATTTTACAAGGACAGCCCATTGCTTATTATTACAATTACATCGATACAACTTCTGTTCATGTAACTTCAGCGATGCTGAACTATATGAAATACGATGTAGGTACTATGGGAAATCATGATGTGGAGACTGGACATGCCGTGTACGACCGTTGGGTGAAACAGTGTGCTTTTCCTGTACTTGGGGCAAATATTGTGGACAATAAAACGGGAGAACCTTATCTTACTCCCTATAAAATAATCGAACGGAAAGGAGTAAAAATAGCAGTTTTAGGTATGATAACTCCTGCCATTCCTTCATGGCTTCCCGAACAGCTGTGGAACGGGCTGCATTTTGAAGACATGGAGGATTGCGCACGTAAATGGGTAAAGATTATCAAGGAAAAAGAGAATCCGGACGTTTTGATCGGATTATTTCATGCCGGACCTGAAGGTAATAAACTGGATAATGTTGTAGAGAATGGTTCGGGCGATGTAGCAAAAAATGTTCCGGGCTTCGATGTAGTATTTATGGGACACGATCATGTGCGCCGGTGTGAGAAGATTGTCAATGTGGCAGGAGATTCTGTTTTACTCGTCGATCCTGCCAATGCGGCCAGATATGTTTCGGATGTTACAGTCAAAGTGACTAAAGCTGGAGGTAAGCTTGTGCGAAAATCTGTAGAGGGTGCTTTGGCAGATGTTTCCCGCTATGCTGCTGATGAGGATTTCATGCGGGAGTTTGCCGGACAATATCAGGCAACAGTCGACTTTGTATCTCGTAAGATTGGACGTATCGAAGAAACCATTACAACCAAAGATGCCTATTTGGGTCCTTCTGCATTTATCGATTTGCTTCATCAGTTGCAGCTTGATATTACGGGTGCCGATATATCTTTCTGTGCTCCTCTCTCGTTCTCAGCAGAAATCAAGAAAGGTGATATTTATATGAGTGATATGTTTAACTTATATAAATACGAGAACCTGCTTTATACGATGAAGCTGACAGGTAAAGAAATCAAGGATTTTCTGGAAATGTCGTATGATTTATGGACTAACCAGATGAAATCACCCGACGACCATTTAATGTTGTTTAATGAAGAAGATAAAGGGTTCGGCCGTTTCAAAAATCCAAGTTTCAATTTCGATTCGGCAGCAGGCATTATTTATACAGTGGATGTAACGAAACCTCAGGGTGAAAAAATCAAGATAGAAAGGATGGCAAACGGAGAGCCGTTTGATATGAATAAAACATATCAGGTAGCTGTTAATTCGTATCGTGGAAATGGTGGGGGAGATTTGCTGACAAAAGGTGCTGGTATTCCCAAGGCAGAACTGGCAAAACGTATCGTATACTCCACAGATAAAGATTTACGTTTTTATCTGATGAAACGGATAGAAGAAGTAAAAGTTCTCGATCCGAAGCCGCTGAATCAGTGGAAATTTATTCCGGAAGACTGGACTGTACCTGCATCGAAAAGAGATTATGATATTTTGTTTGGAGAGAAAAAAGCTGTGGAATGATACCTTGAGGGTGAAACTGAAATGAAATTTAATTCCGGAGAGCCTGAACTCATTCATTCTCTGATGATTTTGGTTGAAGAAGAGGGACGGAATTAGTATTTTACCGAAGTGTTCAGAGATTTATGGGCATGAATGACACAAAATATGCTGATATTTATCATAAAATATCAGCATATTTTTTATAAAGATGCTGTTCTTTTTTTTATCCTTCTGTAAATACAATAGTTCGTTAAAAATTCGCCAAGCCTAAGCGGCTTTGGCGGTAAATAAAA
>ERZ772901.994-NODE-994-length-24385-cov-11.744184_pt1 | contig 24385 bp, 19 predicted proteins | sample MGYA00512123_ERZ772901 | MGnify/ENA primary metagenome ERZ772901 (study PRJEB29015, sample SAMEA2737711) | human gut metagenome | biome: human gut; feature: human-associated habitat; material: faeces | place: China | collected 2012 ...
GCCGTTCCAACCGTACCTGGAAGCCGAATGTCCGTCGTGTCAAGGCGGTCGTGGAAGGCTCTCCCAAGTATATCTACGCATGCTCTCGCTGCCTGCGCGCTGGCAAGGTTACCCGCGCTGTCTAAGTAGCTGCATCTGCCGGTCACTTTGTCGAGTGGCCGGCTTTTTTGTTATCTTCTGGAGGGATCGACGATGGCTCTGCCAAATGACCCGATCATGCTGTTGAGCGTGATCAACCTGAAGCTGCGGGACTTCTACCCCACTCTGGACGCGCTGTGCGAAGATCTGGACGAGGACAAGGCCGCGCTGTGTGCCAGGCTTTCCGCTGTGGGGTACGCCTATGACCCCCAGCGCAATCAATTTGTGTGACAACAGGAGGATGCTGCCATGATCCAAGGGACGTATTATAAGGAATGGAGCCGGATGCTGGGCCGCGACATGGAGTTCAAGGTCTACGGCCATGCCGGTACGCCGGTGCTGGCTCTGCCCGCGCGGGGCGGCCGCTTTTACGACTGGGAAAACAACGGGATGTCGGATGCCATTGCCCCGCTGCTGAATGAGGGCAAGGTGCAGCTGTTCTGCGCCGACAGCATCGATGCCGAGAGCCTGCTGGCCGGGGACACGGCTCCCCGCCGCCGGGCAGAGATGCAGGAAAAGTATTTCAACTACCTGACAGGTGAGCTGGCTCCCCGCATCCTGGCCCTGAACGGTGCCAAAAAGGACACTCTGCTCTGGGCGGTGGGCGTGGACACCGGTGCGTATCAGGCAGTGAACTGCCGCCTGCGCCGCCCTGAGGTGTTTGCGGGTGCCATCGGCCTTTCCGGCCTGTACGATGTGCGCCGTTTCCTGGGCAATGCAGCAGATGACCTGGTCCTGCGCAATGCTCCCTTGGCCTATCTGGCAGAGGACGGCCTTGTGGACAAGAAGCTGCTGGCAAAGGCGGAGGAGAATGCCCTTCTCCTCTGTGCCGGTCAGGGCAGCTACGAGGGCGACGCGCTGGTGGACACCCAGGCCATGGCCGATGCACTGACCGACTGCGGCCTGCCCGTGCATCTGGAAGTGTGGGGCAGCGATGTCTCCCACGACTGGTACTGGTGGGGCAAGGAGCTGAATCTCTTTGCCGCCCGTGTGTTCGGCTGATGGAGGTGCAGGAAGCGCTCCTGCGCAGTCTGGGCGAAATCCTGCCCGCCCGCGCCGCAAGCGACCTTGCCTTTATGCGCAGATTCGCCTACTGATCGTTTTGGATGCTTCAAAGGCTCTGTTCCCCGTTTGGGGCGCAGAGCCTTTTGTTTTATCTTCCGTGTTCATAAAAAATTCACAACAATACCCCCCAGCCCTACTTGCAGAAACAGGACCGCCGTGCTATAATGCAGCTATGGAGCAAGATACCCCCAAGGGGTAACGAAAGGAGAATAGACATGAGCGATGTGAACAAGATCCCGGAGGGAAGCTGCCCCCACTGCTCCCCCGCCCCGGCAGAAGCACCCTGCTGTGCCCCGGCTGAGGGAAGCACCGGCTGCGGCTGCCGCCACAAGCAGCGCACCGAGGAGGAGTACAAGCACCTCATCACCCGGCTGAACCGCATCGAGGGCCAGATCCGGGGCATCCGGAGCATGGTGGAAAAGGATGTGTACTGCACGGATATTCTGGTGCAGGCCGCCGCCGCCAGAAGCGCCCTGAACGGCTTTACCCGGGAGCTGATCGACCAGCACCTGAGCACCTGCGTGGCGGAGGACCTGAAAAACGGCGGTGAGGAGAAGCTGCAGGAGTTTTTGTGGATCCTGAACAAGCTCGTTTGATCCCATTCACGCAGCGTTCTTTTGATCGGAGGGAAACAATGGAACAGTATACTGTTACGGGCATGAGCTGCGCGGCCTGCTCTGCCCGGGTGGAAAAGGCCGTAAAAGCTGTGCCCGGCGTGACCAGCTGCTCGGTGAGCCTGCTGACCAACTCCATGGGAGTGGAGGGCACCGCCAGCGCCTCGGCCATCGTCAAGGCAGTGCAGGAGGCAGGCTACGGCGCAAGCCCCAAGGCTGCTGCCGCCGAGACCCCCAGCGCCGAGCTGGACGCACTGGCCGACCACGAAACACCCAGGCTGAAGAAACGGCTTATCGCATCACTGGTCTTTCTGGCGGTGCTGATGTACTTCTCGATGGGCCACATGATGTGGGGCTGGCCGCTCCCCCACTGGTTCGACGGCAACCACGTTGCCATGGGTCTGGCTCAGCTGCTGCTGGCGGGCATCGTAATGGTCATCAACCAGAAGTTCTTCATCAGCGGCTTCAAGGGCCTGCTCCACCGTGCCCCCAACATGGACACACTGGTGGCGCTGGGTTCCTCGGCCAGCTTTCTCTGGAGCACCTACGCCCTGTTCGCCATGACCCGCGCCCAGGTGGACGGCAACGACGCGCTCGTCATGCACTACATGATGGAGCTCTACTTTGAATCTGCCGCCATGATCCTGACCCTGATCACCGTGGGCAAGATGCTGGAGGCCCGCTCCAAGGGCAAGACCACCGACGCGCTCAAGAGCCTGATGAAGCTGGCCCCCCAGACCGCCACCCTGCTGCGGGAGGGGGCCGAAGTGACCGCGCCCATTGCACAGGTGAAAAAAGGCGACCTCTTTGTGGTGCGCCCCGGCGAGAACATCCCGGTGGACGGCCTTGTGCTGGAAGGTTCCAGCGCCGTGAATGAGAGCGCCCTGACCGGCGAGAGCATCCCGGTGGACAAGGCTGCGGGAGACAAGGTCAGTGCCGCCACCACCAACCAGTCCGGTTTCCTGAAGTGTGAGGCCACCCGTGTGGGCGAGGATACCACGCTGGCCCAGATCATCCGGATGGTCAGCGATGCCGCCGCCACCAAGGCCCCCATTGCCAAGATCGCCGATACCGTTTCCGGCTTTTTTGTGCCCGCGGTCATCTCCATTTCGGTGCTGACCACCCTTGTCTGGCTGCTGCTGGGCCGGGAATTTGGCTATGCGCTGGCCCGGGGCATCTCGGTGCTGGTCATCAGCTGCCCCTGTGCACTGGGTCTGGCAACGCCTGTGGCCATCATGGTGGGCAACGGTCTGGGGGCCAGGAACGGCATCCTGTTCAAGACTGCCGCCTCGCTGGAAGCCGCAGGCCGCACCCAGATCGTGGCGCTGGACAAGACCGGCACCATCACCAGCGGCGAGCCCCGGGTCACTGACATCCTGCCTGCGGAGGGCGTTTCCGAGAGCGAGCTGCTGACGCTGGCGGCCTCGCTGGAGCAGAAGAGTGAGCACCCGCTGGCCAAGGCGGTGCTGGCCTATGCCGAGACCGAGACCATCGCCTGCCCCGATGTGACCGATTTTGCCGCCCTGCCCGGCAATGGCCTTTCCGCCCGGCTGGACGGCATGGAGATCTACGGCGGCAATGCGGAATTCATCGCCGCCAAGGCATCCGTGCCCGCCGAACTCCAGGCCGAAGCCGCCCGGCTGGCCGCTGAGGGCAAAACGCCCCTCTTCTTTGGCGGTGCAGGCCGCCTGATGGGCGTGATCGCCGTGGCGGACACCCTCAAGGAGGACAGCCCCCGCGCCATCCGGGAGCTGCAGAACATGGGCATCCGGGTGGTCATGCTGACCGGTGACAACCAGCGCACCGCCGATGCCATTGGCCGACAGGCGGGCGTGGACGAGGTCATTGCAGGCGTTCTGCCCGACGGCAAGGAGGCCGTGATCCGCAGGCTGCAGGAGAGCGGCAAGGTGGCCATGGTGGGCGACGGCATCAACGATGCCCCCGCCCTGACCCGCGCGGACACCGGCATCGCCATCGGTGCCGGCACTGATGTTGCCATTGACGCGGCCGATGTGGTCCTGATGAACTCCCGGCTCTCCGATGTGCCCGCCGCCATCCGGCTGAGCCGCGCCACCCTGCGCAACATCCACGAGAACCTGTTCTGGGCGTTCATCTACAACATCATCGGCATCCCGCTGGCCGCTGGTGTGTTCATCCCCTTCGGCCTGACCCTGAACCCCATGTTCGGGGCTGCGGCCATGAGCCTTTCCAGCTTCTGTGTCGTGAGCAATGCCCTGCGGCTTAACCTGTTCGACCTGCACAGCACCAAACACGACCGCAAACCCAAGTCTGCCGCCCTGCCCGCTGCCCCCGTGCAGCCTGCAGCGGCTGAAAATACTGCCGAACCCGTTTCGGCTCCCGTTGTCAAGGAGGACAATACCATGAAAAAGACCCTGCATGTTGAAGGTATGATGTGCTGCCACTGCGAAGCCCGCGTGAAAAAGGCGCTGGAAGCCCTGCCCGCCGTAGACGAGGCCGTGGTCAGCCATGAGGCTGGTACCGCCATCGTCACCCTGAACGCCGAAGTTTCCGATGCAGACCTGAAGAAGGCTGTTGAGGATCAGGATTACAAGGTGACCGGCATCGAATAACGGATGCGCAAAAAGCAGCGCCCTGTTTCCCATTGCGGGAGACAGGGCGCTGCTGCTTTTTCTGGATTCTTTGGGGATTGGGATCACACCCAGCTGAGGATGCTTCTGTGCTCCGGCTCGTATTGCTTCAGCGCAATGGCCTGCTGGTAAGCATCCAGCACCTGCTGGGCGAAATGCTCTGCCGAGTAGCGGGCGGCGGTGGCCAGAGCGTTCTGGTGCAGCTGCCCGCGCAGGGCGGGGTCCGAGATAATGGTGTTCAGTGCCGATGCAAACTCGGCTTCGTCCTTCCACTGCCAGCCGTTGAAGCCGTTTTCCACCACGCCATCCAGGCAGGGGTCCGCACGGCAGAGCACAGGCAGACCGCAGGCCATGCCCTCGAAGTAGGTCAGACCCTGGGTCTCGCTCTGGGAGGCGCTGACGAAGATATCGCCCACGCGGTACCACCGGGGCACCTCATCGGGCTTGACCATGCCCGCAAAGCGGACGCGGTCGGTCAGCTTCAGCTCTTTTGTCAGTGCTTCCAGGTCAGGCCGGGCGGGGCCGTCGCCCACGAACACCAGCCACGGGCGGCTCTGCTCCGGCTGTGCGGCCAGCAGACGCACCAGCTGGGCGTGGTTCTTCTCGGCAGCCAGACGGCCCAGCGAGAGGAGGACGGTATCCCCTTCCGGGATGCCCAGCTCTGCCCGCATCCGGGCCTTTTCCTCGCCGTTGTCCTTCGCCGGGCCAAAGGCGGTCAGGTCAATGCCGGTGGGCACTGTGACCACCGGGCAGCTGACCCCGTAGCGGTTGAGCATGGCGCGCACCTTTTCGGTGGGGGCCAGCATGAGGGAGCAATAGCCCGAGAGGATGCGGGTGGCCTTTTCGGCGGTCATCCGGCCCAGACGCTCGCTGAAGAAAAGGTACTGGGTGTAATCCTCGTAGACAGTATGGTAGGTATGTACCACCGGGCAGTGGCACCGGCGGGCCACCCGCTGTGCCAGCATAAAGGTAGAAAACTCGCTTTGCGTATGGATGACCTCCGGGCCCCAGGCTTCCAGCTCGTCCAGCCAGTGGGAGATGGGCAGAGCGCCCGCCGCACTGATCCGCACGCCCGGGTAGACCCGCTCCGCGCTGATGCTGCCCACATACAGGATGCCGTTTTCCTCATGGGAATGGCCATTCTGGGCAAGGGTCACCACCCGCACGTCATGGCCCAGTGCCAGCAGCTGGTGGTACAGCAGCTCCACCGAGCGCACCACACCGTTGACCATTGGGGACCATGTATCTGATGCAAGAAGAATTTTCATTGGAACACCTCAGATTACCGCATAGAATAGGGGTTATGTTCTCTGTTCTATCTTTAATACGTTTCAGAGCCGCAGAATCTTGCAGATCCGCCCTGATTTTTCAAAATTTTTCCGTTTTCACCACCGAGACCGTCTCCACGCCGTAGGCTGCGAAAAGCTCCAGCGCCGCCGGGCCGATCACCTCGCCGCTGACCACGATGGGGATGGCGGGCGGGCAGGACACAGTGGGCAGAGCGCAGACCCTGCCCAGCGCAGACCCTGCCGGGATGGTCTCCTGCGGGGCAAACACAGCCTGCCGCACGGTCAGGCGGGGCTCCGCCTGCCGGGCCAGCGCACAAAACGCCTCCCGGTGCTCGGCAGGGGATTCTGCCGGGGGGATGCCCCGTGCACAGAGTTCTGCCAGAGCCGCTTCCAGCCGGGCCATGTCCTCCGCCGGGTTTTCCGGGGTAAACATCAGCACAAGGTAGCGGGGGTCGGCATATTCGCACTCCATTCCGTTTTGCCGCAGATGGTCGGCCAGTGCCTGCCCGGTCAGGCCCAGCGCCGCTGCGTCCAGCGTCAGCTTCATGGGTTCCCGGGCGGGGCTGTCCAGTGCCAGCGGCAGGGCCGCGCCCTGTGCGGCAGCCAGCGCGTTCAGGCGGGCACGCAGAGCGGCCAGCCGGTCACAGCATTCCTGCAGGCGTGCCGGGTAATCGGTGGAAAGCAGCCGGTTGCAGGCATCGAGAGACTGCAGGATCAGATAAGACGGGCTGGTGGAGCCGAACAGCGCCAGCGCGCTGCGCACGGTACTTTCCTCCTGCACGGGGGCCTTGGGGCCCAGATGCAGGTAGGCTCCCCCGGTGAGCACCGGCAGAGTCTTGTGGCCGGAGTCACAGCAGGCCGCCGCGCCCAGGTTGATGGGGTGGCGGCTCCCGCCGGGCAGAAAGCGCAGGTAGGCCCCGTGGGCGTTATCCACCAGCAGGGGCACGCCGTGGGCATCGCAGACGGCAGAGAGGGCCGCGATGTCCTGCATCCCGCCCAGATAATCCGGGCTGGTCAGGTAAACGCCGAAGGGTGTTCTCCCCTGCCCTGCCAGCTCCTCAAGGGCGGCGGAAAGGGCCTGCACCGTTACCGGGCAGCTGCACAGCGCGCCGGTATCCTCCGGTGCAGGCCAGAGCCACCGGATGTCGAAGTCCAGCAGAGCCGCCGCATAGAGCAGGGCTTTGTGGGCATTGCGGGCCGCCAGCAGCACCGGGCGCTTGCCGGTGCGGGGCGCACCCTGCAAAGCAAGGCAGAGCATGGCCCGGATGCACTGGGAAGAACCCTCGGTGCTGTAATAGGTGTGGGCCGTGCCGAACAGCCGGGTGGCGTTGGCCTCGCTCTGCGCGATGATGCCCTCGGCCTCGTAGAGCTCATCGGCCCCCCGGATCTCGGTGATATCCCACGGCTCACAGCCCAGCAGGCTTTGCCCCTTATGCCCCGGCATGTGGAGCCGGGCAGTGCCGGACTGGGCGTACCGCCGCACAAAATCGACGATGGGGGTGGTCATTTATTCGCAGGCCTCGCCGTCGGCGCAGGCATTGCAGGTGGAGCCCAGCTGGATGGGCACTTCGATGCCCTGTGCAGCCAGCTCCTGATTCTGAGCCACCTGGATCATAATGGCGCACTCCATCCGCTTGCGGAACAGCTCACAGCCGTACTCGTACACGCCGGTAATGCTGCCGGTTGCGTGGTAGGAGTTGGCTGCACAGCCGCCGGAGCAGTAGAGCTTTGCCCAGCAGTCCTGGCACTCCTTGCGGGCGTAGGCGTTGCAGTGCTTGAACTCGTCCCGGACTGCCGTGTTGGTGACACCCTTCCAGATATCGCCCATCAGGTACTTGGGATCGCCCACGAACTGATGGCAGGGATACAGATCGCCCCAGGGGGTCACAGCCATGTACTCGGTGCCGGAGCCGCAGCCCGAAATGCGCTTGTAGATGCAGGGGCCGCCGGTCAGGTCGATCATGTAGTGGTAGAAGGTGAAGCCGCGGCCCTCACGGTTCCGCTTGATCATCTCCTTGGCCAGGATCTCATACTGCTCCTTCAGGATGGGCAGATCTGCCTCGGTCAGAGCGCTGGGATCACTGGGGTCGCAGACCACGGGCTCCATGCTCAGCTCGGTAAAGCCCAGATCTGCCATGTGGAAGATATCGTTGGTGAAGTCGGTGTTGTAGTGGGTAAAGGTGCCGCGCATGTAGTAGCCCTTATCGCCGCGCTTCTTCACGAACTCCTGAAACTTGGGCACGATGGTATCATAGCTGCCATGGCCGGCGTAGTCCTTGCGGAAGCGGTCGTGGACTTCCTTGCGGCCGTCCAGGCTCAGGACCACGTTGTGGCACTCCTTGTTGCAGAAGTCGATGACATCATCGTCAATGAGCATGCCGTTGGTGGTCATGGTGAAGCGGAAGTTCTTATTGTGGATCTTCTCCTGCTCGCGGCAGTAGGCCACCAGCTTCTTGACCATATCAAAGTTCATCAGAGGCTCGCCGCCGAAGAAGTCCACCTCGAGGTTGCGGCGGCTGCCGGAATTCTCAATGAGGAAATCCATTGCCCGCTTGCCCACCTCAAAGCTCATCAGGGCACGCTCGCCCTGATAGCGGCCCTGCGAGGCAAAGCAGTAGGAGCAGTTCAGGTTGCAGGTGTGGGCCACATGCAGGCAGAGGGCCTTGACCACGGTGTTGCGGTTCTTGAAATCGAACGCGAGGTTCTCATAGGTATCGGGGCTCCACAGCTTGCCGGATTCCTTCAGGCTTGCCACATCATCGATGCACTGGCGCAGGTCGGCCTCGGTCACGTCCTCACGGTCACCGTACTTTGCCATCATGGCGGCAACGATCTCGTCGGCGGTGTGGTCGGGGTACATGGCAATGACATCATACGCCACCTCATCCACCACATGCACCGAGCCGCTGCAGGTATCCAGCACGATGTTATAGCCGTTCAATTGATACTGATGTACCATTTTATTCTCCATTCCATTGTAACATAAAAAAATGCCGCCCGGCAAAGGCGGCATCCGATTTGCAGAAATTACTTGTTGCTGTTCTCGCACTTCTGGTTAGCCACGCCGCAGGAAGTCTTGCAGGCAGACTGGCAGGAAGTCTGGCACTCGCCGCAGCCACCGGTCACAACGCTCTTGGTCAGGTCACGAGTAGCGATCGTCTTAATACGTTCCATAATTAAAAACCTCTCTAGCTCCAAATAGTTGATACGCAGAACCACCTGCGCATTGTTATCTTGATATAGGATAGCACGGTTCAGGGATTCTGTCAAGATTTTTGTCGCATCTTCTGCAACGCCCTGCTATGAAACCTCTCCGTCATCATCGCTGACGCTCGATGCCACCTCCCCTACTAGGGGAGCTGTCGAACGAAGTGAGACTGAGAGGTTATACAAAGACGAAGCCTTACCCCACCGGCTGATACTTTTCCAATATTGTATGCAGCCCCAGCTCCCGGGCCTTGCCCAATAAGTACCGGTAGCGGGCCAGAAGGGCCTGCCGCTCATAGATGTGCTGTTCGATGAGGTCGGTGTCCACCTCAAGGTCGAACATCATCTCGTTCCGGTGCAGGCAGAACAGGCACTCTTTCAGCTCCTCCTCCAGCTCCGGGTGGTAGCGCTCGTGTTCGGTGTCCCGCGGGATGCGGGGCGAAAGCAGGGTCTTTTCCTTTTGCGTGGTCTGGGTCATAGCAGTTCCTCCTCTTTGTGCGTCTTTGCTTCTTCTGATTTCCAGTATATGCAAAGAGCACGAGAAGGATGACGGAATCAAGCAGCCCGCAAGAACTCCTGCGAAAGTGCGTCTTTTTTCTGATTTCTGCAAAAAATTTCAAAAAAGCGCTTGACAAAGCGGCACTTTTTCCGTATAATAGCACACGTTGAGCGGCTCACCCCGCAAGACAGACCCAAATTGATGGGGATTTGCATAGTGGTAGTGCGGTAGACTCTGACTCTACTTGTGGGAGTTCGATTCTCTCATCCCCAACCAAAAAGACATCCGAACACTTCGGATGTCTTTTTTTTGTTCTCTTTTTTTGTTCACAGAGAAAGCCAAAAAGAGCGATACAGCAAACGCTGTATCGCTCTTTTTACGTTAACGGTAATTAGTAATTCAGACCGAAGCCGCTGCGGTAGTAGTTGCCGTCGGCATCGCAGTAGGCGTAGCTGCCGCCCTTGACGTTGGCGAGGATGGCGGGATCGATGTACTGATCCTTATCGTAGCCGGGCACGTCGTTGGGAGAGGCGCAGATCTCGCGCACCACACCGTCGATCTCCTGCTCGGTGATGGCAATGACGGCGGGGTCAGAGACCATGGTCAGGCTCAGCTTGCCGGTGGGAGCAAAGTCACCGCTGATGACATCGACCTGAGCGTTCAGGGCGTTGTTCAGGGCAACGGCGCTGACGGTGTACTGGATGGTCAGCGCGTCGCAGTAAGGCTCCAGCTTGTCCAGCAGCCAGGGGTTGCAGACCACGCAGGTGCCAACCACCTTGCCGCCGCGGGCATGGATGGCATCGGCCAGTTCCTTGATCTTCTCCACGTCCTTCAGGGTGACAACGGTGACCTTGTTGCCGGTCTTTTTCTGGCTCTTGTTGCGCTCGCGCTCGTCGGTGACGATCTCGCCCATCTCGATGACGGGCATTGCGTACTGGTTGAACACCAGACCGTTGCTGATGGGCCAGACGTGCAGGTAGAGCACATCGGCTTCCTCCGGGGTGGCCACCACGGTGTAGCCCTTCTTCTCAAAGGCTTCCGTCAGGGTCTTGCGCAGAGCGGCATCCTCGTCCGTGTTGCCCAGACCGGCACCCATGGCCTGTGCCATCTGTGCAAAGCCGGAGTCCACACCCTTGAAGGTGACGATGCAGACCTTCTGGCTCTTGGCCAGAGGCAGGAGCTTCTCGTGGTTCTTGACCAGAACAACGGCCTTCTGGTTGGCCTCGTAAGCCTTCTTCTTGGCACCATCGAAGTTATCCACGCGGGCCTGATCGGCCTTGTCGGGGTCGAGGTAGGGGTTATCCACCCGCTTGGTGCGGAACAGGCTCAGCAGACGGTTGTAGCTGGCGCGGTCCAGATCTGCCTTGGGCAGCAGACCGTCCTCCACAGCCTTGACGATGTTCTCGGGGTCGGTGTTGCCGCCGATGACATCGGTACCGGCAGAGATGGCCTTGGCGTAGCGCTCAGGCTCGGTGAGGTTCTCCACGCCGTAGATCTGAACGGTGGTGATGCCGGAGTCGGAGTTGACATAGCCGTCAAAGCCCATCTTGTTCCGGGCCAGATCGGTGATCAGCTCCTTGCTGTAAGCGCTGGGCACTTCCTCGGTGCTGGTCACCTCGCCCCGGTAGGTCTGGGGCACAGCACGGCCATCGGTGGCAATACGGGAGTAGTCCGGCATGATGGAAGAGACCTTGTGGTCAAAGGCGCGCTGGAACGGGGGCAGATGATACTTTTCCATCGAGCCGGGGGTGCGGTAGATGCGCCACTGGCCGATGGGCACATGGGGCTCAAAGCCGTTCTCAGAGGGGGCATCGCCGGGGAAGTGCTTGATGGTCAGAACAACAGAGCCTTCGTTCAGGCCGTTGTCGCCATCCTGATAGCCCTTGACCAGAGCCTCGGCAATATCGCTGGTGACATCGGGACGCTCGCCGTAAGTACCGGAGGTACGGGGCCAGCGGGGGTCAGAGGTCACATCGACCTGAGGGCCGTACATGATGTTCAGGCCCTCGGCCTTCATCATCTTGCGGTCGGTCTGGGCCATCTCATAGACCATGTCGGTGTTGCCGTCGCCAATGACAGCCGCGCCGATGCCCAGAGAGTCCGGGTAACCGATGTTGATGGGGTTGGTGTGGAGAGAGTACGGAATGGCCACGCCGCCCTTGCAGGCCTCGTATTCCAGCATCTGGGTGCCCGCATTGTGGTACAGGGCCACCATGCCGGCCTCGCAGCGCATGTCACCGCGGTAAACACCGGCGGCGATGTGCTTTTCCAGAACGTGGCTGTCATCAATGCTGACGGTCATGCCGGGCAGAGGGCCGGGCATGGGCTTTTCACCGGGGTTGTGGTGCTTGTAGATCTTGCCCAGCTCCAGCTTGCCTTCGGCGTTGGTGGCCTCGGCACGGGTGGGCACCACAGGGGTGTTGAACAGGGTGTTCAGCACAAGGCCTGCCTGCTGATCCAGCCGCAGATGCTTGACCATATCCTCAGCGCGCTGCTCAGGGCTCAGCCGCCAATCCTTGTAGGGGGCCAGCTCGCCGCTGTTGTCCAGATCCTTAAAGTACAGGCCGTCCTTGACGATCACGCCGCAGGTGGTCACACCGATGTCGGGGCCGTTGACGTTGTGGAAGATGACCGGCTCAAGGTACTGGTCAATGATCTGCTCACCCTCTTCCAGAGCGTAGGGTGCAGGGATCACGCCGTCCTTGGCCTCTGCCCACTGGTCGGCGCTGGTATACCGTGTCTGCATAATGTTTCTCCTTTGTCTCTGTGCCTGCCACAGCACAGCTGATATATTACTTGCCTGTTTATTATACTTCCAGCGCAGATCGTTCGCAAGCAAACAAATAAAAAAAGTTACAAACTTTGGCGTAGTATACAAGGATGTTCTGCCGGATTTGTGCAACTTTCCCCTATTCTGTTCCACAAACCGAGGGCGTTTCCTGCTGACAATGCCACTTAAAAATAACCCCCTCCGTCAAAGCCTGCGGCGTTGACGGAGAGGGTCGTATCCTTAATTTACCAGATCATCTGGATGCGGCCTGCGCCGTACGGGTCCTCGTAGTTGAGCAGGTAGCCGGGGTAATCGGCCAGCGGGCTGTTGGCGCTTGCCAGATGCGGCAGACCGTTGGCATCCACGCCGCCGAACATGGCTGCGTAGCTGGACATGACAAGGTAGTCCTCAGAGACATAGTCCTTGATGAGGGTCGCGCCATCGAACATGGCAAAGCCATCGCCCAGATTGCGCAGGGTGTAGTTCATGCCGGCCAGAGCGTAGGTGGCGTTCGGGTCAAGGGGCTTATAGGTACCGGTGGTCTTGTCGTAGATCTCCACATTGCTGACACGCGGGGTGGCGGCGCTGCCGGTCCAGACATTCTTGTCGTTGGTCTGAACGGTGTTGGGGATCATGGGGTGGATCGTGTACCTGGCACCTGCCACCTGCAGGAAGCCGCCGTTCTCCTTGCCCTCAGCACCGGCAAAGCGGGCACCAAACTCCAGAGCGTCCTGGATCTGCTGGCCGGTCACGGACATCAGGCAGGCCACGTTGCCAAAGGGGCTGACGGTCTTGCAGGTCTTGAAGCTCCAGGGGCCAGCCTCCACATCGGTGCGGATGCCGCCGCCGTTCATAATGGCGACATCACAGTGGAGTTCCTCGATCTCGTTGAAGTAGGTGTAGATGCCGTCGGCCACGAAGTCGCCGAGGTTGGTCTCGCCGGAACGGATGCGGCGCTTGCCGGTGGCGGGATCGTTGATGTAGAATTTGGTATCGCCCACTGCGATCTCCTCGCCCAGCATATCGTCCACTGCGCTGATCCAGTTGGAGGCAGTGGCGGCCACGGCAGCGTCCAGACCCTCGTAGGTGTCGATGAGCTCAGTGGTGATGGTACCGTCTGCGCCTACGGTCATCTTGCCGATGTTCTTGAAGTAAGAACCGGTCTGGGTCAGGGTGACTGCCTTGCCGGAAGCATCGGTGACCTGCTTGTTGGCCATCACGGTGTGGGAGTGGCCGTCGATGAAGGCGGTGAAGCCGTGGGTGTGTGCAATGACTTCCTCACTGGTCCAGGGAGAGGAGGAGGGGTCAACGCCCAGATGGCCCAGACCGATGATGGTGTCAGCGCCCCAGAACTCAGCCTTGTCGATGGCCTTCTGAACGGCATCGTAGAGCTTCTGGCCATCTTCGCCGCCCAGAATGTCGTAGATGTACTTGGTCTGTGCATCGTTCATAAAGTAGGCCGGGGTGGACTTGGTGAAGGTCTCGGGGGTGGTCACGCCCACAAAGGCGATCTTGCGGCCGCCCACAAAGAAGAACTTGACGCTGGGCAGGACGTTGAAGCCGGTGCGCAGATCGACCCAGTTGCAGGAGACATAGGGGAAGTCGGCTTCCTGGATCACAGCCTTGGCACGGGCCATGCCGTAGTCGAACTCATGGTTGCCGGGGGTAGCCAGATCGTAACCGGCCTCGTTCATCAGCTCGATGATGGTAGCGCCGTCATCCATGGAGCCGTAAGCGGTGCCCTGGATATGGTCGCCTGCATCCACCAGCAGCACATCCCGGCCGGTGTCCTCAATGCTCTTTTTCAGGGCAGCAATGGCAGCATAGGTGGGCTTGGGGGACTTGTTGTCGATATAGGTGTGGACATCGTTGGTGTAGAGGATGGTCACATCCGCTTTGTCACCAAAGAAGCAATTGGTCTCCTCCGCAAAGGCGGCGGGTGCACCGACAGAAACTGCGGTCAGTGCCGTGGCAGCACCGGCAGCCTTGATAAAGCTGCGGCGGGTAATGAACTGTTTCACAGGAAAAGACCTCCTTTGATTCAATACGCTCTTTCAGCCCTCTTCGTCAATGCCGTGCAGCGTTGTTTTCCCTTTTGGGGAACTGGCAGGCTTCAGCAAGACCGAGAGGGCTGTTTGTTACCTAAATCTTAACATAGAACCCCAGTTTCCGCAAGGGATTTTTGTAAAATTCGTGTCAAGAAATCCCACAATAGTCATACTGTTTTGGTAAAACGTTTGAAAATTCCGAGAAAAAGGGCAAAGCCCCGCATCCCATGGAAAGGGTGCAGGGCTTTGCCGCATTCAGAAAAGAGGGTCAGAGGATCGGGGGACGATTCTCAGACAGCATCAGATGGCATGGTATTCCTTGAGGAACTTCTCAAGGTCGGTGCCCTCGATTTTCTTGAGCACTTCCTTGAGGGCCACCCGCTGGATGAAGGGCAGATCCATATCAGTGATCTTCTTGCCGTCACGCAGTTTGACCGTTGCATCGATCAGGCTGCGGACATCATAGGTGCTGCCCCAGACCTCGGGCACGCCGCGGTCGATGTTGAGCAGGGTGTAAACCGCTTCCATGCCGGTGCGCATGGAGTACTCGGTGGTGAAAATGGTGTCACGGCCGGTCTCGGCAAACTGGCCCAGGAAGGCGAAGTTGACAGCGCCCTGGGGCACGATGTCGGGGCGGTCGCCGAAGGCACGGGGCATGAAGAAGGCATCGATATAGGGCATCATCACAGGGACAGTGTTGGCGCTGTGCTCAGCCAGCCCGGCAATGTCCTCCTCGGGCACGCCGATGTGATACAGCCACTCCATGCAGATCTCGCGGCCGGTGCAGTCGCGCATGGGCTTCTTGACGTAATCGCCGGGCTTGTCGCTGAACAGGCCGTAGACCCAGACGCAGAGCTGGTTCTTGGGCTGGTCACGGAACTGCTGCTGACGGTTCAGGGTCCAGCTGAGCAGCCAGCTGGAATCCTTGACCGTGACGATGCCGCCGGTGACGGTGTGGCCGCTGAAGGGGTCACGCTTGCAGATCTTCTTGATATACTGGGGGATCTTGTCGTCCAGGGTGGTGATGGTGGCGCTTTCCCAGTTGGACAGCTCCGGCTGAGAGCAGAACTTTTCGGGATGGCCGAAGGAGGGGTCCTGTGCAGCGATCTTCTTCCACAGATCCCAGCCGTTGCCCGGCTTGATGGTGGGATCAAAGCCTGCGGCCTTGTCCTGAGAGCCGATGGTGCAGCTCTCCACGCAGCCACCGTTGGTGATGAAGAGCAGGTCGTTCTCGGTGAGGTCGATGATCCTGCTCTCACCCTTGTGATCCACGGTCACGCTGCTGGCCTGCTTTTTGCCGCCCTCGATCCGGAACTGGACATCGGTGACCTTGGTCTCGTACTGGAAGTCCACGCCATGGTCCTTCAGGTAGGTGACCATGGGCAGGATGATGGATTCATACTGGTTGTAGCGGGTAAAGCGCAGGGCGGTGAAATCGGGCAGACCGCCGATGTGGTGGATATAGCGCTTGAGGTAGAGCTTCATCTCCAGCGCGCTGTGCCAGTTCTCAAAGGCGAACATGGTGCGCCAGTACATCCAGAAATTGGAGGAGAACACCTCATCGTCAAAGATATCGGTGATCTTTTTATCCTGCAGCTGCTCGTCCGGGGTGAAGAAGAGCTTCATGATCTCCATGGCACCCTGATCGGAGATGGCGAACTTGCCGTCGGTGTGGGCATCCTGGCCGCGGTTGACAGTGGCACGGCAGAGAGACTTGTTGGGGTCCTCCTTGTTCAGCCAGTAATACTCGTCCAGCACGCTGGCTCCCTCGGTCTCCAGCGAGGGGATGGAGCGGAGCAGATCCCACATGACCTCGAAATGGTTGTCCATCTCACGGCCGCCGCGCATGACATAGCCGATATCGTACTTGTAGCCGTCGCAGGCACCGCCGGGCAGCGGGTCCTTCTCAAACACATGGATGTGGCCGCCCTGCATCTGGCCGTCACGGACCAGGTAGCAGGCGGCAGTCAGGGCCGCCAGACCGGAGCCGATGAGGTAAGCAGATTTATTGTCAACGCCCTCAGGCTTTTTGGGGTGTGCAAATGCTTCGTAGTTGCCACTGGAATAATACATACCGGGAACCTCCTGTAAATCGTATTGGGAAGACTGCGTTCATGGTTCTGTGTCGTCTTCCCTTTCGTTGTGCCTAGTATACCCCAGTGGTTTTTTCAGAACAACAAACAAATCCTGAACAGTGTATAAAATTTATACAAAACACAACCATTGTCGGAAATATGACGAAACTGTGTATAACCCCCCAGTCACCTGCGGTGACAGCCCCCGCTAATAGGGGGGCCTTTGGCATTGCATGAGGCTCTGCAAGTTCCCCTTTCCGCGCAGGCTGTACTGTTATGCCAAGGGCTCCCCTACCAGGGGAGCTGGCGCGAAGCGCCTGAAGGGTTTAACCCCGCACGAAAAAGCGCCTGCTTCCGAAGAAACAGGCGCTTTTGAACGTTCACGGATTATTTCGTTTCGGGTGCCACCTCAAAATCGACCTTGCCAAGGTTGATATCGGCGCGGACGATGGTGATCATCATGCTGTCGCCCAGGCTCCAGGTCTTGCCGGAGGCGGGGTCAGAAAGGCGGATGCCCTCGGTGAGGGTGGTGCCGGTGGCGGTCAGGCTGGAAGCAGGCACAAAACCCTCCACGCCGTTCTCCAGCTCCACAAAGATGCCGCGCTGGGTCACGCCGGAGATGATGCCCTCGTAGCACTCACCCAGATGGCGGCGGGCGTACTCGGCCTTGTAGTAATCCTCGGCCTTGCGCTCGATCTGAACGGCCAGCACTTCCCGCTCGCTGGACTGCTTGGAGGCCTTCTCCGCGAAATCGGTGTAGCGGACGATCATGGTCTCCTTGTCGGTGCCGCTGAGCAGGTCGGTCATCATGCGGTGGATGGCCAGATCCGGGTAGCGGCGGATGGGGCTGGTGAAGTGGGCGTAATCCTTGAGCACCAGACCATAGTGGCCCTTGGGCTTTTCCTCATAGCAGGCCTTGGACATGCAGCGGAGCATTCCGGTGTTGACGATCTGCTCAAACGGGGTGCCGCGCACGCCCTCCAGAATGGCGCTCAGCTCCTTGGGGGTGGGCACTTCCTTGGCAAAGTGGTCGTTGATGCCGCAGGCCTGCAGCAGGCTGTGCAGGCGCTCCAGCTTCTCGCCGTTGGGCTCCTCGTGGACACGGTAGACAAAAGGGATCTGTTTGACCCGGGCAAAGTGGGCGGCGCACTGGTTGGCCAGCAGCATGAACTCCTCGATCATGGCCTCGCTCTCGCCGGAGGTACGCTTTTTCACATCGATACAGTGGCCGTTCTCATCCAGAATGAGCTTGACTTCCCCGCTCTCGAAATCGATGCAGCCGCGCTCCTTGCGCAGGCGGGCGCGGTGGGCGTACAGCTCCTTCATGGCGGGCAGCTGATCCAGCACCTCGGCGTACTTGGCCTGGGTCTCGGCATCGGCAGTGCCGGCCAGCAGGGCGTTGATCTCAGAATACACGCCCTTGACCCGGCTGCAGATGATGGACTTGACGAACTTGTAATCGGTCAGATTGCCGTCCTGATCCAGACGCATCAGGCAGGAGAAGGCCAGGCGCAGCTCCTTCTCGTTCAGGGAGCAGATGCCGTTGGAAAGGCTCTTGGGCAGCATGGGCACCACCTGATCCGCATAGTAGACCGAGGTGGCGCGGTTGAAGGCTTCCTCGTTCAGCTCACTGCCGGGCTTGACGTAGTGGGAGACATCGGCGATATGAACGCCCAGCTCATAGCCGCCACCGGGGAGCCGGGTCAGGCTGACGGCATCGTCGATATCCTTGGTCTCGGCGCTGTCGATGGTGAAGATGGGCAGAGCGCGCAGATCCATGCGGCCCTTGCAGTCCTCCTCAGACACGGTCATGTCCTCGAACTTCCTGGCCTCGTCCCGCACCTTCTCGGGGAAGCGGGTGTGGATGTCCTTGGCATAGAGCAGGGCCTTGGCGCAGCGCTTGGCCTCCTCGCAGCTGCCAAAGCGCATGGAAACGCCCACGCGGTGATCCTCCTGCCGGGTCCCGCGCTGCAGGATATCCACAGCCACCTTGTCGCCGTCCTTCGCGCCGCCCTCGCAGTCGCGCTGGATGGTCATGGAGATGGCCGGGCAGTCATCGGGCACGAACTTCAGGCGGCCCTCGATGCGGCGGGCAGTGCCCACCATGTCGTTCTTCTGCTCGAGCACAGCAAGGATCTCGCCCTCATCGCTGCCCTCCACCCGGGGGTGGGCAAACTTTTCCACCAGAACGGAATCGCCGGGCATGGCACCGCGGGTGAAGCGGCCCGGGATGAAGATATCGCCGGATTCATCCTCCAGCATCACAAAGGCAAAGTTCTTGCCCAGCTTGACCACCTTGCAGGACAGGGCCTTTTCGGCACGGCCGGAGCGGGCAGTGAAGAACACGCCGGACTTCTGGCAGACCACAGCGTCGTGCACCAGCTCGTCCAGAGCCTCCATCACCTTGCGGTCAGCGGAACGGTCGCCGCCGAACTTTGCCTTGAGGTCCTTGACCATGCAGGGCTGGTTCTGGATGGCATGTTCAATTTTATCGCGTAATGACATATTTTTCTCCTTAACACTTTTCCGGCATTCTCCAATGGAACCCGGACAACTTCTTTCCCACGAGAGGTTTAGACAGAAAAACAGCCCCGCCTTACACGGGGCTGTACACGGGTGCTCAGGCCAGACGGCTGGCGAACACACAGGCCAGGATAGCCACCACAAAGAACACGATGCCTGCAATGCGGGTCACCTTGGCCAGCATCTGATCCGCAGGGGTCAGGCGTGCATTGTTGGCACCGCCCACACCACCGTTGATGGCACCGGCCAGACCCTGACCGTGGGTGTGCTGCATCAGGGTGAGGAGGATGATGACGGCCGAGACGACCAGCAGGATGGCACCGCCGACGATTTCAATGACAGACATGGATGGAACGCTCCTTTTATCTTTAGTTTCATAGAGACTGCATACAAATACAAGTGTATGATAGCACAAAAGGCCGGGAAATGCAAGAAAAACCGTGGGCTACGGGGCCAGAATTTCCAGCCCTGCCGCCACCCGGGCAAAGATGGCCGCGCTGGAAAAGGCAGGCTCGGCCTGCGTGTCCTGCAGCACCACGATGGTATAGCGGGGCTGCTCTGCCGGGACAAAGCCCGCAAACCAGTAATTTTTCAGCTCTGTGCCGCCGGAAAACTGGCCGGTCTGGGCCGTGCCGGTCTTGCCTGCCGCGGTCTGGCCGGGCAGGGCGGCCTCATGGCCGGTGCCCCCGGCCACTACACCCGCCAACAGGGCCTGCAGGGCGGCGGCGGTGCGCTTTGTAAGCACCCGCCTGCTCCGGACATGGGAAAGCGCCGTGAGGGGCGCGCCGGTGGTCTCGTCCAGAGTGGTCTCCAGCAGCAGCGGGGTGCGGCAGATCCCCCCGCAGGCAATGGTGTTCATCATGGCGGCGACCTGGAGGGGGGATGCCAGCAGCTCCCCCTGCCCGAAGCAGAAATTGGCGTAGGCCCCGCTGGACGCAAGGGCCTCCCGCTCCGGCAGGACCCCCGCCGCCGTGTGCAGGGCATCGGTGAGCGGGATCGCCTGCCCGAAGCCCAACTTCTCTGCCATGGCGCGGACGGCATCGGCCCCCAGCACCTGCCCCAGCCGGATGAAGTAGCCGTTGCAGCTCTTTTCCAGCGCGCCGGCCAGATCCACCTCACCATGGGGAATGCCGCCCGCACAGCGGAAGATCCGGCCATCCACCGCGCACCAGCCGGGGCAGGTGTAGACAAAGCCGCTCTCCCCTGCCTCCAGCGCCGCTGCCGCCACCACCGGCTTGAACACCGAGCCCACGGCATAGCACTGGAACGCCCGTTCCAGCAGGGGGCTGTCCGGGGCGTTCAGGCTGGCCGAAATGTTTTCCGGATCATAGCCGGGGCGGCTGACGCAGGCCCGCACCTTGGCGTTGGCGGTGTCCAGCACCAGGATGCAGCCGCTCTGCATCGTCTCGTTGGCCACGGCTTCGGCGGTCTGCTGGATCTCCCGGGAAAGGGTCAGCTGCACCCCAACGGCCCCGCTGTCGGCGGGGGTGAGGACGGGCTCGGCCCGCAGCTTTCCCTGGGCGTTGACGGTGCAGAGCAGGGTATCCCCCGCCCCGCTGCCGGTGAGCAGTTCGTCAAAGGCGGCTTCCAGCCCGGCAGCACCATGGCCCTCGCCATCGAGATACCCCAGCAGCTGCACTGCCAGCGGGGCGGCAGAGCTTCGCCGTGCCGCTGGCCAGCAGGAAACGCCCAGCGCGGAAACATCCCGGTCCACCTCCAGCAAGAACGGGGACGCGGCGTTCCGTTTCTGGTAGAGTGCCGCCTGCCCGGCGGCATCGGTGTAGGCGAACAGGCGGGCATAGCTGCCCTCCCCGGGCACACAGAGGGCCATCCAGCGGGTGGTCTGCCCCGTGAGGAGCTGACCCCTGTGATCATAAAAATTGCCCCGCCGGGCGGGCAGGTGGAGGGTGACCACGCTCTGCGCCGCCGCCCGGGCCCCGTAGTCCGTGTCGGAGCAGAGCCAGTACAGGCGGCAGACCACCGCCGCAAAGCAGAACAGCAAGGCCCCATACAGGGCCAGCACCCGTTTGCCGGACATGAAAACGCCCCCTCTCCCGCTTAGGATGGGCAGGAAAGGGGGCGTTGATGCGTTCAGGAGCAGATTTTTCGGACGAGCTCAGCGGCACGGGCGGCATCCTCGGCCGTGGCGGTGCCGTTGTAGCGGGCTTTGAGGTAGATCTGGCGCAGCTCGGCCTCGGCGGCAAAGTCCATACCGAAAGCGCGGCCGGTCAGGTCAAGGCTGGTATCGCCCCGCAGGATGGTCACACCGTGGCGCTGGCAGTGGTCCAGATAGATGGCATACTCCCGCCGCACCTTGTCCACCGGGCTGAGGAAGAGCCCGGGCCAGCGGCGGGCACGCTTGTGGGTGCTATGCCGGACAGTGGTGTCCGTGCAGGCAGTGTCCGTGTGCCGGAACTTCTGGCGCAGGAAATGCCGCACCACCAGCACCGCACAGAGGACCGCCAGTAGGATACCGAGCACGGTCAGCATCGACATCCCGTTGATGAGCGGTTCTGCGTCCTCGGCGGCCCTTTGGGCGTTGGCGATGACCTCATCGGTAGAAACGATCTCGGTGCGCTCCAACGGTTTGGGCGGAAAGAGGGTGAAGAGCCAGTGGATGAACTGCAGGATGCCGCGGAACAGCCAAGTCACACCCTGCACCACAATGTTGTTCAAAAACAGCTGCAGCACCGGCACGATCCCGCCAAAGTAAACGGCAGACGCAGCCGCCTTTGCACCGGCAACCACAACACTGCGGCTGAGCAGGAACGGCCCTGCGCACACCGCCGCCAGCACGCCGCCGGAAAGCAGCAGATAGCCCGGCCGGGTGGAGATCTCCGGGTCCTGCCGGGTGGTGCGGTTGAATCCCACTAGAAGCACCGCTGCCGCCGTCGCAAAGGGCAGGGCCGCCGAAAGCACCGCGTTGGCGTTCCACAGCAGCATTGCCACTGCAAAGAAGGGCCACACCCGGCAGAGCCAGCGCAGGCGCTCGGCCTGCCGCACCGGCGAAAGGGCAAAATCGCCGGTGTAGGCCAGCAGCACCGGGTAAACTGCCGCCGGGAAGTAGCAGAGCTTGTCCGCCCCTGTAGGCAGGAAGAGCAGCGCCGCCGCGCTCAGGGCCGCAAGAGTGGTGCGGAGGGGACGGCTGCCCTCAAAGCAGGAGGCCAGACCAAAGCAGAGGGCAGGCCAGACCAGCACCAGCGGCATGGGTGTCCCGCCGAAGCTGGCGGCAAAAAAGCCCGCAAAGGCATAGTAAAAGCTCAGATCACCTGCCAGGCGCAGGGTATGTAAGAACATCATGCGCCCGCCTCCCCTGTCTGGGCCGTCTCTACGGCCATTTCCGGAGTGAGCACCAGCAGCGGAATGCCAGGCAGGGGCCGCACGGCAGCACGCACAGCTTCTTCCGGCTCCGTTGTCACCACGATGCAGCCGACCTGCTCCTGCGGGTGGTAGTATTCGGCGCAGAACCGCGCGCAGGAAAGGGCGGCCTGCCCGGTGGCGCGGCCCAGAATTTCCAACACCCTGCGGTAGTGTTCGGGGCCGTAGCCCTGCGGGGTTTCCAGCGGCTTTCTCCACTCCTCACCGGAGAGAGCCGCATTGAGCAGCAGGTCAAAGGCAGCGTTTGCCGCAAAGCGGTAGGACACCGCCTTTTCTTCCAGCCTCCGGCAGATTGTGCGGGCCATGGAGTAGCAGAGCTCCGCCGGTTCCGGGTGGTCGTAATCCTTGGTATCCGCATGGACTAGCACCACCGCCCGGGGCTCAGTGGTGTAATCCCACTTTTTGACCATAAGTCCCTGCCCCCGGACGCTCTGCTTCCAGGCGATGGAGCGCATGGGGTCACCGCTGGTGTAGGGGCGGTAACCCGCCGTGAGAATAGGATCCTCGTAGAGATAGCGGTTCACCGAAAGCTCACCCAGAAAACCGCCCAGCATCTCTTCCAGTTCCGGCAGAGCGCACTCCCTGGGCGGAACAATGAGCTCGTGGAAGCCCCGCTCGGTGCGGGACTGTTCCACAAGACCCAGAAAGTCGCCGCCGATGACCTGCATCGGTTCCAGCACATAGCGGCCACGGCGTTCCAGCCTGAGGGCGGTGGAGAAATCCGCCTCCTGCCCCGGGCGCAGCCAGGTGGTGAACCGCACCGTGTGGCCCCAACCTGTCTGATCCTGCGCAATGTGGTGCTCCGCGCAGGGAAGAAACTCCTTGTTCAGGTGGAGCTTTGCCGCCAGGAACATCTTCCAACGGGGGCCGCTGTTCCGGACAACAAGGTGGATCACGGCGGGCTCCCCGGCTTCCACAAGATGATCCTCCACTTCCAGCCGCCCCTGCACATCGTCAAGGCTGTGGACTGTGCTGTAACGCTCCAGCCCAAGGGCTGTGGCCACCAGTAGCAGCGCGAAGATGACGGCGCTCATTCCGCACTCTCCAGCGGCACAGTGATCTCGGCCAACAGTTTGCGCATCCGCAGAGCGGCGGCTTCGGCGTTCATGCTGCTGCCCAGAGAAATGCGGTGAGAAAGCACCGCCGGGGCCAGTCCTTTGATGTCCTCGGGGATGACGTATTCCCTGCCCTGCAAGGAGGCATACGCCTGCGCAGCCTGATAGAGCGCCAGCGCACCGCGGGTAGATACGCCGCTGACAAAGCCGCTCTGTGTACGGGTGGCTTCCACGATGTCCATAAGGTAGTGCTTGACTTCCTCGGAGACCTTGACCTCCCGGTAAGCCGTGCGGACGTATGCGGTCTCCTCGGGAGTGACGACGGCCTGCAGCTCGTTCAGCACGGTCTGGGCCGAGGGGCGGGAGAGCACCTCCAGCTCCTGCTCCCGGGTCATATAGCCCAGCGACAGCCGCATGAAAAAGCGGTCCATCTGGGCATCTGGCAACGGGAAGGTACCAAAGGATTCCAGCGGATTCTGGGTGGCCAGCACCATAAAGGGCTCAGCCAGGCGGCTGGTCACGCCGTCCACGGTAATCTGCCTTTCCTCCATGGCTTCCAGCAGGGCCGACTGGGTACGGGGCGTGGCGCGGTTGATCTCGTCCGCCAGCACAAAGTTGGTGAAGAGCGGGCCGGGCCGGAACTCGAACTCACCGGACTTCTGGTTGTAGAAATTGATGCCGGTCAGATCGGAGGGCAGCAGGTCGGGCGTGAACTGCACCCGTTTGAAGCCCCCGCCCACCGTGCGCGCAAATGCACGCAGGAGCATGGTTTTGCCGGTGCCGGGCTTATCCTCCAGCAATACATGGCCTCCGCAGAGGAAGCTGACCAGAATTTTCTCGGTAGCATCCTCCTTGCCCACAATGACACGGGCACAATTGGACACAACTTTTTCGCGGTAGGCGGTAAAAGCGGCAGTGTTCATTGGTGTTTCCTTTCCCAAAAACAATTTTTCTAAGTGTACTCTTGTTTGGAAAGGGTGTCAACAAAAAAGAAGGCAGAGCCTCCCGGGTGGGAAGTTCTGCCTTCTGCGGCGTATTGAATTGGTTCAGGGAGCCGGTGCGGCTTAGTACATGCCGCCCTTCCAAACCACACTTTTGGAGCCGAATCACGAATA
>ERZ772901.1036-NODE-1036-length-23480-cov-21.760939_pt1 | contig 23480 bp, 19 predicted proteins | sample MGYA00512123_ERZ772901 | MGnify/ENA primary metagenome ERZ772901 (study PRJEB29015, sample SAMEA2737711) | human gut metagenome | biome: human gut; feature: human-associated habitat; material: faeces | place: China | collected 2012 ...
TCCCCGTAGGCTTTTCGGCGGGTTGCCCTGTGGCAACACTTCGCCCATGCTTGCTCTCCTTACGCGACCTTTGTGACGCTAATGACGCTGATGACGCTGCTTGTGAGATATCCCATTTGAAAAGCTGGGTTATGTCAATTTCAGCGTCATTAGCGTCATCTGCGTCATTTCCGTCACGGGAGAACTTCATCTGCCGCGCCTGCGAGGTGCGGTGGGTTTCATAGCGGATACCTCTTGGCGTGAATACGGTATCGAAGTGTTCCACAATTTTCCGGGTCAGCTGGTGGGGCAAAACGCCTTCAATATCGGCTACGGAAAGCAGTTCGGTGGCTGTGCCCTGCCATGTTCCGACACTATCGATGTAGTCAGCCACTTTCCAAATATATCCGGGAACTGCCTTAGCGACAATCTGTTCTGTGCTTTCTTCCTCGTCCAGAATCCAAACGCAATTTTCTTCGTGCAGACGCAGTGTTTTGTTGTCCATATCGCGCCCGGTCACCAAAATGCTGGCGGTCTGACTCATGCGTTTTCGCTGCATGACCCAGCTGGTATCGGACGCACCCATCAAGCCATTGGAACCTGCAATCTGCTGGAACGGATCGTCTGCGGCTTGTTTGCGCAGATGGTGGATCAGCAAAATGCAGATGTTATACTTGTCCGCCAATGCCTTCAAAGCGCTGATCTCCTTGTAATCGCTGGCATACATACTGTTGTTCTGGTCGTTGGAACGAACCTTTTGCAAAGTATCGATGACGATCAGCCCGGTGTCCGGGTGCTGATAGAGGAAGCTGGTGAGCTGTTCTTCCAACCCCTGCCCGATGCTGCAGCATTCCGTCTGCATGACCAGCCGTTCGGGCGCTTCTTCGCTGCCCACAAGCTGGAGAAGGCGCTTTTGCAGGCGGTTGAAAGTGTCCTCCAGCGATAGATAAAGCACGGTGTGCGGCTCTATTTCGCGCCCCCACATGGGCTTTCCCTGCGCCACCTGCAAGCACAGCCACAAGGTCAGCCAGCTTTTGCCCGCTTTGCTGGGGCCGGCAAACAGCGCAAGACCGGCTGGGAGCAAATCGGGAATGATCCACTTGACCGGCGGCAGTGGCGTGGAGAGGAGTTCTTCGGCGGAGATCGTTTTTGGAAGTTTTTCATAATTCATTCGCATCGTCCTTTCTGTTTTGGCATATATCTATTATCTCATACTATCGTCTTTTTGTGTGTAGTAAGTTTTATTCTCCAGTGTTAAGTTGTACGGCTCACGCCGCCCCACAGCCCCACAAACGCGCCAAACGGCGGGTTTGCGGGTGATGTCGCGTCCGTGTGCGACGCGGGGCATCCGCCCCACACCGGGCGGATTCGGGCAGTTACTGCAAGTGAATCAGAACTGATTCACTTTTACACCTTTCCCTCTGAATTGTGAATCAAATCTGATTCACTCCCAATAAATTTTCCGAAAGTATACGGTTCTGATTCACTACTTTTACTGGGCTGGAAAAAGTGAATCCGTTCGGTACACTTTCGGGATAACATTTCGATTCACAGCTGCATTTGCCCACCTTGCCCCAGTTGTGGGGACGATTCGCAAGGCTGCCGTTCGGCTGCAACGGCATCATGGGTATTTTTACCCCAGCCAGGTTCTCTGCCTGCCGCCCTCATTGTGTGAACTGTGACTGGACGGAAGTATCTTTATGACCACATCTGTCATTGCGCTCCACTCCGCCACGGAGTGTTTACCAGAGATTGAATCGCTCGTGCCCGGTGGCAGTCATGGCGCGTACTCTGTCTGTGCTGCCGTACTCGTAAGTTGACGGCAATGTTGTGAATGTACCTTGCTTGTCGGATATGCAGTTTTCAAGGTGCCGAATCTATTTGAGACGGGGAGGTGCTCTTGCCAAAATCAAGGCAGCTCCTACGCGCTCACGCGGGTCTGACCGCACGGACGCTTCAGAACATAGTCAATGACATTGATTTTGGGGATTTTGTAAGCGTTTGCCAGCCGGATGCAGCTGATTTCGCCCTCTCCCAGCAGGTCATAGGCCGCATGGCGGCTGATGCCCAGCATGGCTTGCAGATCCTTGACCGTTACAATGTCCGGGTACTCCGCAAACATGAGCTTGTACATTTCTCTGATTCCTTTACAATCCATTCGATCACCATCCTTGAATTTCAACTTTCGCATATTTGCGATGTAAATATAGGATACTGCGCTTTTATGCGAATGTCAATAGTTTTCGCAAAATTGTTACTTTTTTCTTGCGCTTTTATGTTATGGTGTGGTACAATAAGGAAAATCCTTCAAAGTGAGTGAACAAAATGAACGTCGGAGAGAAAATCAAGCGCATCCGCCAGCACCGCCGCATGACCCAGAAAGAGTTGGGCGAGTTGGTCGACCTCAGCGCAAACCGCATTGCGCAGTACGAAATGGGTTACCGTGTACCAAAAAAGCCCCTGCTAAATCAAATAGCAGAGGCTTTGCGTGTTTCCCCGTTGGCACTTTCCGATGGCGGAAACGGTCCGGCAAACGATATTCTGGAGCAGCTTTTCTGGCTGGACGAGGAGCAGCCCGGCGTTATCAAGCTGGTCCCCACCGAGCGCGGCACAGCACGGTATAATGCCAACCCAGACCTTGCGCTGCACTACGATGATAACGATAGCTGGCCGCCACGCTCCCCGGTGGCTATGTGGTTCGATGATACGATTTTGGATGATTTTCTGAAGGATTGGGCTGCGATTCAGAAGAAGTTGTATGCTGGGGAGATTACGCAGGCAGAGTATTTTGAGTGGAAGATTATGTGGCCTGATTGTGATAATCTACACATATGAAAACAGTTTTTCTATCTACACCATTTTTCCTATGTCACAAAGAACATAGTTGCTCATAGGATTGCGCATACAAAAAGGAGTCTTTTAAATGAGTTTAGGTTTATATGTTTCCAGCTTCTACTTTTTCCAATCAGGCAAGAATAGCTGTTATTTAGGGCTGAACTCCCCTGTTCAATACAATGATACGCAATACTCCCAGGCAATAGATTTTTTTGAAGCCTTTTTTGCTGTTCGCCGCACAATGGAAACGCTTGAATCCGAAAAGAAGTTGTATTACATTGAAACAAATCCCAATTGGCGCGGAGAAACCGAAAAATTTTCTTACATTGCTGCTTGCATACATTCGGGGAATTATGGGATAGAAAGCGACATATACGATGCAACATCTCACAAACGAGTTGGTTCAATTGAAAAGAATCAAGCAGGAATGGTTCCTTTCTTTGTATTTGTTGCTATTCCCAAAAAAGAAACGTCAACGGAACCCATTAACAAGGGCTTAATCCTTTTCCAATCCATGGGGATATACGGTGCCAAATCTATTACCTGTAAAATGATAAACGAGTTTGCGAAAGATAAAATGAACGCAACTTTTCACACGTGCAATGTATCTCCCAGTGAATTTCTAAACGCCTTTTTTGATTTAGGTACACTCAAACGGTTGAAATTGACCCGTAATCGCACCTCAGAAGACAACAGCGACCAATTGAGCGGGATTTCTTACGCCAAGGAAGAGCGAGTCTTGTCCTCCTTTCTCGGAAGAGCAGCCAATACTTTTATTGAGCGTTTAATCCATTTCGGTTTAGACAAGTCTGCGATTTTTGAATTAGAAAACGGCATATCTTACGACAATGTTACTGCAACAATAGACATCGGAGATGGTAAAGAAAGAACGGTTAATCTGCATAAATACGATAATCTGAGCATTCTTGAATACATACCCAGCCAATACGAAAAAGAGAACGGTCATGCTGACGAGAATACCATCATTTCGTACTTATGTGCACGCGCGACAGAATACATTGAAAAAATGGATATGACTATTCATGTGATATCAAGACGCTAACGGAGGAGCTATCATGAGCGAAACACATTTTTGTGGTGCCTTGATTCTTGCAATCACATTCCTACTGATTATACGCTATTCTTTGCGAAAGAAAAATTCTTTTCTGAACATCCGTGAAATTGTCTGTGATTACTGGAAAATGCTTTCTTCTTTACGCCATCGCGTAATTTTTATGGCAACACCAATTAGCTTTGGAATTGGTCTGACGTTAATTTCCCCAATTAGCACGAGTGTTCTGGAAACGGTATGTACGGCAATTTCAATTTTGCTGGGGTTATTATTTGCCACATTAGGTGCAATCGCCAGTGGAAATGAGAAAAAGAAAAAGGGTTATCCTGCTTACGGTACAGTGTTCAACGAGACAATCAACATCATCCTATATTTATCTTGCTTGTCCATTGCAGATTTAGTAGTTCTTTTTATAGGACTGGCGCTTGTGCCTTTATCTGGGACTTTTCAGCAAAATTGTATTGCCGCACTGCATTCTATCGGCAGCGTTACAGTATACTCTTTAACATTTTCGATTTTTTTGAATTGCTTGATTGTAATCAAGAGAATCACGCGATTACTTACAATATAGTGTAACCTATAACTCGTTCGAAATTAGAGAATATTACCATGTACCCAAAAGCCTCTGCCAAATCAAATAGCAGAGGCTTTGCGTGTTTCCACAGTTTCACTTTCCGATAGCTATAATGGTCTGAAACGATATTGGGGAACCACTTCTTTGATTGGACGGGTAGCGGTCCCCGCTACCAAGCTGATACCCGCCGAATATGACACAGCACAGTATGAAACCAATCAAAATCGTACTATGACGATAATGACAATTGACCATCGTGTTCCACAGTGGTTATGTAGTTCGATAATACTATTTCAGGCGATTTTCTGAAGGATTGGGTTGCGGTTCAGAAAAAGTTGTATGCAAGAGAGACTATGCAGACTGAATATTTTTTAAATGAAGATTATGTAAGCTAATGAAATATATTAAATACGAGGAACAAGACTGCGATAATCGACCGAATTGCTATAACATCCCATCTAGCAACCTGCATTTTCTTGATTTTTCTTCCATCACCAAAGTCGAGTAAATCTGTTCGAGATAAATTGTTCAGAATTTTATTTAGGCTTCCAATCCCCGCAGAAGACAAAAGAAACGCCTCCGCAGGATTACACAATTTACAATATGCCCAAAGCTGCCCCAGGTCGTGTAAATTTAGTTGCGTTTTTTTGCTTCGATAAAAGCAATTGCAGTTTTGTTTCCCTTTATAATTATTTCCAGGACATCGATCTGAATGTCTAGCCCAACTGTTTGAGGATAGTCGGCAATTATACAAGTTCCATATCCCGAACTATTGCTCGTCAAATGCAGCGGCCCAAGTCTCTCCGACCAATATTGGGTTACTCCCTGCGATGCCCCGCAAAGTTGGCATGCTGTCAATTTTTACGAAAACGGCTTTTCGGAAGATGTAGGCCGAGCCCTGTTTGGTTAGGGCGTTCTCTCTGCACAGCCGGATTTGTGCTCCCCCTGCAATACCTCGGACGGCTTTTTACAAAAGCGCTGGCGTATTGCAGATGGAAAACGAATTCTGTTAAAGGCTGGATCAGGCATTTATCAGCAAGAGCCTTACAATGAACTTGTGGCAACAGAGCTGTATGATAGCCTCGGTATGCCACATGCTCCTTACTGGCTTGTAGAGCAGGGGACACAAACTATGTCCGCTTGTGAATGCTTCACCAACGAGCATACTGAACTTGTCACCGCAGCTCAATTTATGCGGTTACAGCCGCAGCAGCAGGGGGTATCTAACTGGCAACACTTTAATGATTGCTGCAAGGCAGTGGGCCTACTGGGAACGCAAAAAGAGGTCTGCAATATGCTAGCTACCGATTATATCTTAGCTAACACAGACCGACATCTTGGAAATTTTGGCTTCTTACGGGATTCCGAAACGTTGGAATGGAAAGGGCTTGCTCCCATTTATGACAGTGGTACAAGCCTTTGGCAGATGACCCTTACTCGATCCATCAGCGCAGAGGCAATGGTTCCGGCTAAGCCCTTTGAAACTTCGCAGCAATCCCAGCTAAAGCTGATTGCACCCTATGTGGACTTGCCGCTGGAACGCCTTGATGGATTCTCCAACAAGGTGGAGAAAATTTTCCAATCTGCCGCCCGGTTTGATGATGGACGGGCTGAGAAAATCGCAGCTGCTGTTGAAGGCAGAATCCAAATGCTACGATCTAATAGGGAATAATCTGAAAAACTCTGAAATACAAGATATGAGAACCGACTACAAATTGTAGTCAGTTAGGAACAGCGGCAGTTATACGTTGATGTTTGTTGACTAATAGCAGTCATACATCAACTGGTGACAAATTGTCACCAGTCGATTATGAAGCGATAAAAACAGCGTCCCCAGTGAATTTAGGGGGACGCTGTTCCTATATATCCCATATGCACTACTTTTTTCAGATGGCTTTTCCTGCTGATTAAACTCTTTGTCAAGGGTGACCGTCTTTTGGAGGGCCTGTAACTATCTAGAACATGAGGACTATCAGCAATAGAAGCCGTAACTGTGAAGTTGCCCGCATTGATGGGAACACTTGCAGAATTGTAACTATACAAACAAAAGACCAGCTAGGTCTCTTAGTTTACATAGTGGTAAGAGGCTTACCGCATCATATTGAATTCATTATGTTCAGTAGGCTCTGGTAGCTGTCAACATCATGGTATACGACATGGCTGGTAGACATCTCGTTGAACAGTTTCTTGGCGCAGGAGATTTTTGCCTGCTCGATGGGTCGCAGTTCCAGTGTTTCCATCGTGCCTTTGGTTTCTGCCACAAAGAAAATGTGCTTGACGGTGCCTGCGTAGAACGCGATTGCCCAGTCCGGCGAATAGTTGCCTACCGGCGTGGGAATCTGGAAGGTTCGGGGCAGCTTGGCGTAGACACAAACTTCCTCCGCAGCATCCAAATCTTCGGCAAACTTACGCTCAATACTTTTTTCGGCCGAGCCATCAGTAAACACATAGTCTTGAATTGCCTTCTTGGCAAGAAACGCCTTATCAAAGCTTTGTGTTGCCTTTTCTGCCGTAAAGATAGAGCTGTCGTATTCTCCCTCAATGGTATTGTAGGAGATATGCTCCACAATCATAGTGGCCTTCTGCTCATTGATCAGCCGGATCACTTTAGAAATAAACTCCTCCGGGTTGTTCTTGAACATATAGAGCTTGTCGGCACGGATACCTTGCAGGATAGCAGATGCCGATTTGCGTGTGAGCTTTGCGCCATCGGCAATTTTTCCAATCAGATCATACTTGATCTGGCTTGTTTCCGCGTGTTTGAGGGTTTGTGTCCGGGTCTTTTCGCCCGTAAAAGAATCGCCGCGGTCAATTTCGTACTCATTCATGTTCGCCTTTTGGCGTCCAATGGTAGTCGTGTACTGCAGCTCCGAAACAAACAGCTTTTCATCAATGTGGGCAATGGCCTTGCGAATCAGCTCGGCGCTGTCGAACTCCACCGTATAGGCATACTTGTGGTTAATTTCACGCCACAAAGCCTGAAACTCTTTCTTGGCAAAATTCTCATTCAGCGGATTTTCCTTTACCTTGGATTCATGACCATCGGTGAACATATCCTTAAGGATGCTGTCATCATAAACCGCCTGAATAAGTGTATGAATCCCTTCGGACATAGGTTTCAGCTCATCGGGCAGCTCCGCGACCTGATTCATTGCGACATCTCGACGATACTTGTCCGTGACTCTGCGCTTCATATCCACATAGCCGTTCTGAATCAGATAGAACTCTATAGCATCAGCCTTTTCACGGTCAATCAGGGTAGGCACATCGTTTACCTTGACATACTTGCCCTTGAAGTACTCACTCGTAGCAACCGTGGGTCGGTCATAAAGCACCGTTTTAATATCCGATTGCAAATCTGCAACGAAGGTCTTGTAGCTCTCGCTGGCAACAACCGTCAGTGTGTTGATTTCATGTACGCTGTCGCCGCAGCTCTGCACATCCATACGGTTGCCGTTTTGGTTGACACAAAGGCGCAGACCACGACCGACTTCCTGCCGCTTTGCGGTATTGCTGTCAGAATGTTTCAGAGTACAGATTTGGAACACATTCGGATTGTCCCAGCCCTCGCGCAGAGCAGAGTGGGAGAAAATGAACCGCGTAGGTTCTTCAAAGGACAGCAGCCGTTCCTTGTTTTTCAAAATCAGGTCATACGCTGATATATCATCGGAGAACTCGCTACCGCGCTTGAGCTGGCTGTCAATGCTGCGCCCGGTTTTCTTATCAATACTGAAATATCCCTTGTGTACACGGCTGACATCACTGCAAGTAGACTTCAAATATTTCTGATACGGCGTATCGAGCAGGGTTGTATACTCGTTCAGAACGCTGATGTACTCCTGCTCAAACATCTGGCCATACTCGCCCAGAACCTCATTGCCGTCAGCGTCATACTGGCGATACTTGGCGACCTCGTCAATAAAGAACAGGGACAGGCACTTGATGCCCATGTTGTACAGCTTTTCTTCTTTTTCAAAATGCGACAAAATCGTTTCACGAATCTGAATGCGGCGCATATCCTTTTCGGAAACATCGCCCACCACATCGCCGGCCTTGATAACCTCACCGTTGGTAAAGGTCACGGTGCTGCGCAGCGGGTCAATTTCGGAAATGGTATAGCCCTTGTACTGCTCCATTTCCTGCGAAACATAGTAGAGATCATCGCCAACGCCAAGAATACGGGTTTCACGGTTGATGGACTTGTTGTAGGCAATTTCCAGCTCGATTTTTGCCATCGGCGGTTTTTTGCTGGAAAGCACGATTTGCTCCAAATACAAATAACTGTCCGTTCCGCGGAAGTTCTTGACCTCGAAGCCCTTGACCTCAATTTTCTTGACCAGCCGTTTGTTGAAGGCATCCAACGCATCCAGCACATACACCAGATTGTGATGCTTTGCGTGGGTGGCAGAATAGTTGAGCGCGAACAACGGGTTGAAATTTTTCAACGCCTTTTGCGTTACATCGCCGCCCATTTTCTGCGGCTCGTCCAAGATGATGATAGGGCGGTTTGCTTTGATAACATCAATCGGGCGGCGAGAGCCGAACTCATCGCGCTTTGAGTAAATGATGCGCGCTTCTTTGCTGCGTCCGTCCTCTTTCAGAGAGGATGCAAACGCCTGCGTGTTGATGATCATCACATTGATGCCGGAGTTGGAAGAAAAGTTGTCAAGCTGGTTCAGGTTGGAGCTGTTATAAACGAAGAACCGTGCTTTCTTTCCGTAATACTCCATAAAATGGTCGGTGGTGATCTCAAAGGATTTTTTCACGCCCTCACGGATTGCAATCGAGGGAACGACCACAATAAACTTACTCCAGCCGTACTTCTTGTTCAACTCGAACATAGTTTTGATGTAGACATAGGTTTTGCCGGTGCCGGTTTCCATCTCAATGTCCAAGCTGCAGCGCCCCATGTCGTTTACCAACTCCGGAGAGAGCTTGATGTTGTTCTGGCTTTGCAGCGTGTGGATGTTTTGCAAAAGCTGATTATCAGAAAGTGCCACAACCTCGTTTTTATAACCGGAATCGCGCAGCAAATCTTCCAGTTCCATTTGTTCCGGGTTATCGGCGAGTGCCAAAAAGCTCAGCTGCTGCGGTTTCTGGCTCAGGGTGCCTGTGTCGCGGATATATGACACGCCGCTGCTGTACGGCTGCCCCGCAAAGACATTGACCACGGCGTCCACTGCATCGGTTTGATATTGTTGTATTTTGAAATTGAACTTCATGGTTTCACCTTATCAATATATTAGATTTTAAGACAATATCGGGCGAAATACCGTTGGCTTTAAGCAATTCTTGAACACCCATATGTGTAAGTTCAGATTTAACAAAAGGACTTATGATAACCTCTTCCAGAATTTCAGAAATAGGAAAATTTTTAAATTCAATTTGAGGTTTAATTAGTGTTTCACTAATTATAAATTCCCTCGAGCATGAATCGTCGAGATATTCAGATTCAAATGGCAATGCAATTCTATATTCCTGTTCATATGCAAACGCTTTATCTTTCTGAAGAAGGCAGTATTGTAATATATTGTCATATATCATCAATTTATTAAAGTCACTAGACATGAAATTAACCCTATGCGGCATCTGTTGGTCATCTCCGTAATGCACCCGACCTCTGATAATATTCGTGAGTCCTTGTGGAAGATGTTCATCTCGAAATGAATAAAAAAATTCAAACAATTTTTGACTGTTGAATTTCATGCAGCAACCTTCAGGCGCATACATTTTCCACATTGCAATGTTATCTCGAGCATTTGATAATGATAGAACATAATAATTTGTGTCAGATAATAAAGGAGATATTAAAATCTTGTCGCCTGAATAACCCACAGTCTTAGATTTACTGATTTTCCCACTTTCAATATTTTGAACAGCAGTTAATAATTCTTCTCTTTCATTAATAGTCGGATTTCCTTGAATGTACTTTTTCAATTTTTCTGTTGCAAAAAATAACTCCTGCATATCATTTAAAAAACGATAATCCGTTAATCGAATTGTTTTATTTTGCAGAATTGCATGTAAAGTATTTAACGATGTATAGTGATAAAGCTGCTCAACTTCGTATTTAATGCTTGTCGTCATCACAGCACCTTCCTTACGGTGTCGGGGCTGTAGGTGGCGAAAATCTGGTCAAAATTGGTGGCTACGCTGTCGCTTGCCATGGAGCTGTCGCGCATGACAAAGTAGTACGGCTTCTGTTTGGCGATGGCTTTGATGGTTTCCTCCGAAACATCACTGTCGAAACAGGCAATCAGGTAGTTGTCCTCCACATTGAACACCTTCTTGTCGGCAATGGTGGTTTCCTCAATTTTGCTGGAAAGCAACACACCCAAATCGAGCATTACTTGGAACAGCAGATCCTCCGGCGTTCTGTCCTCTTTGATGTTATCCTCAAGGCGGGAGAACATATTGACCTCATACTCCGCAGGGTTATAGTAGACATCCTTCATGTTGGAGGTGTCGCACTTCAACACGCGAAAACCGGTGTCGAGATTCTGCGCAGCCAGTCCGGCTTCTTCCTTGATTTTTGCACCCGCACGGCGGATGCGTTCCTTGCCGATTTCGCAGATGTTCTTATAGCCTGCCTTGTATGCTTCGCTCTTTTCATCGCATTTTTCAGGAAGCTGCACCATGATAAACTTGCGGTGTCCGCCATCCTCGGCGTTCAGTTGCATAACAGCATGGGCGGTTGAAGCTGAACCCGAAAAAAAGTCAAGCACAATTGAACTATCTAACAAATTAGCAACTTTTAAGATTCGATGCATTAGACGTTGTGGTTTCGGGCTGTCAAAATAGCCTTTATCGTCAAAAAGTTTCTTTAACTCTTGCCTTCCCTCCTGATTATGCCCAACATCATCACATTTCCAGATTGTCGTGGGTGTCATGCCTTGTTGCACATCTGCCAAATACCGTTTCAATCGCGGAGTATTTCCTCCATCAGCTCCAAAATAGACTCGCCCATCTTCGATGAGCTTTTGCATTCTTTCCTTGCTCGTGAACCAGCATCTTCCGTTGGTTGGATTAACTACTGTTCCATTTGGCGTAGTAATTGGATAATCATATGCAGCACTATATGTTTTGACCGTCATATTGTCTGCTGCCCATGGTCCCCTTGGATCGTTGTCCGGATTTTTATAACGGGCATTAGCTTCTTGCGTTCTTGGTAGTTTTCCAATTTCAAAATCCTCAATATTCTTTGCGTACACTAGGACAAAATCGTGACTTGTCGAAAAGTACTTTGCATCATTCTTGGGTGCAAAAGCTCGCTCCCATATAACTGTTCCAACGTAGTTCTGGCTCCCCAATACTTCATCACTTATTTTCTTAAGATTGTCAATTTCTCCGTCATCAAGACTGATGAAAATCACTCCATCCTCACTCAGCAAATCCTTTGCCAGTTTCAGTCGTGGATACATCATATTCAACCAGTCGGTATGGAAACGACCGTTGCTTTCGGTGTTCTGCACCATGCGGTTGCCCTCTTCATCGAACTGACCGCTGTTGGCAAGATACTCATCCGTACTCTGAGCAAAGTCATCCTCATACACAAAATCGTTCCCCGTATTATACGGCGGGTCAATATAAATCATCTTGATTTTGCCAAGATAGGTCTCCTGCAACAGCTTCAACACTTCCAGGTTATCGCCCTCAATATAGAGGTTTTCGGTGTTGTCAAAGTCCACACTTTCCTCCCGGCAGGGGCGGAGAGTCTTGTTAATCGGTGCATTGGCAAGAAGAACGGACTTCTTCTTATCCGGCCAAGTGAACTGATAGCGTTCCTCATTGCCATCCACCACCGTGCAGGAAATTTCCTGCATCAGCACATCCTTATCAATCGCCCGCACAACCTTGCCGTTCTCGTTGATCGTTTCCGTCACCGCATTGGGAAACATCGCCGCCAACTTCTTGAAATTCTCATCAGCCTTGTTTGCTGTTTGCATTTTCAGTTTGTCCATCGTTGTGTCCTTTCTCTTTTGTTCGCATCAAACTCTTCATTTGTTCCATTACTATTGACTGACTATTCTGAAACGTTTGCTGCTGAGCCATAAAATCGACCATACCTTTCGGTATATAAGGATTTTGTATAGATTCCCAAGTAATGTTTTTATATCCCAACGATTTAGCCATCTTCTCCAACAGCTTTTCTTTCTCTGTTTTCATTTTCAGTAAATCTGTTTCTGTTGGATTCTCTATACGCATTTTGTCAAAGCAGACTTTCCACTGATCACAAACATCTTTATCATCTGCAAAAACAACATCAATCAAATTCATGGCCTGAACGCTATCATTTGTCCATCCAAAAATGCGACTCGTCATCAGAATTTTGAATATCTGTATTTTGTCTTTTCGCTTTTGTTCCCGATCTTGCAGTTTTTGCCCGATATAAACAGCTGCAATTGGCACAACTATAAGGGCTATCAAATTTATGATTTCCATACCCATTATTCTTTTCTCCTTTATCGGCTATCGGCGACTTGTTTTCTCTGTATATGCTTCTCTCTTTCGATATAGTTCCTGTAATTCTTCCAACGTATAATTTTCAAACAACAATGCGTTTCTCTCTTTTTCTAAATCGGTCAAGTAAGCATAAAATTGCTTACAAAGAATTTCTTCTATTCCCAGTTGTGCTTGCATTTGTCGTGCTGTTTCCTTGGTGTCATTTTCTGAGGTATCCCCATCCTGGGCTAACGTAAATGACAGCATCAGTCCCAATGCAGACGCGCTAAGCCTTTGCGCATTTTTTATTACATCATCTACTAACGAGTTATACCCTTTATCCATATTTAATTGCTGCCACAGTACCTGATATGATGTACGTATCTGACTAGATCTCAATGTTGAATAATAGGCATATGTTTTTTCTCCTTTTGCGGTGTCCTTATAATCCGCAACTAAATAATTACAAGCGCACGCATCAAAAAACGTCTGAAACTGAGTTCTTAACAAATTTATTCTCTCTGCTTCATGTTCTATTAGTTTTGATGTAATTTGCAGTTCATTTGCACGGGTACTTAGTGCCTCTAACTTTTCCTGTGTCGCATCATTTTCATTCTTGAATCTTTGATTCTGCCACAATGCAAGCAATCCCAACAATATTGTCGATGAATATGTTAATATATCACCCGCACTCCATTTTGCCTGCAAAAACGGTATCGGAGCCTCTAAGCTAAAAAGGAATTGCAAAACAGCTGCAAATACAATGCTTACAAGCCCCCATATAAGAATCCATCCATACTTTTTGCAAATTTTCTTTTTCATTGACCTAAATTTTCCCTCTTTAGCCGTTTTATTTGTTGCACCAACTCAAACTTCTTTTTTGGCTGCTTCTCCGCCCGTGCCTGTTTTTCCAGCTTGGCAATTTCTTTTTCCATCTTCTGTCGGCGCTCATCGGCGGCAATTTGCTCATCAAGGGTGTTTCCATCTGCGATGCTCACCTCACCGATGTTCACTACAATATTTTCCCAGACTTTATCAAGGGTCAACCCTCGCAGCTCTAGGGTGCAGCTTTCGGTAGGCTTCCAATCCGTCTGCATCAGTTTGGTGCGGTAGATTGCCAGCTTACTTTGCCCTTCAAATTCCAGCACAAATAGAATATTCTGCGGAATCAGCTTCGATAAAGCGGCAATCGTTTTCTCATCAAAGTTCTTTTTCTTGAGCGCAACAAGCAGGACAAAGAAACTGCCGACCTCCTCTCCGGCAGGAATGTTGATTCGGCTCGGAGAAATTTCGTTTACAATGACAATGCGGGATATATCTGCATCGACTTTGTCTTTGGACGCAGTATTCATCTGAAATTTGGCATAGATTGCTTTTTTAGGCAGCTGCTTATTCATTTCAGTTGACTTTGGAAGTCCGAGCATGGTATCACCTCACCGCACGACTAAAAAGCATATCAGCTCAAAGTCGTCAAGTCCTTTGATTTCGTTTGTCAGGAAGCTGATCTGCCCGCCGCCCAAGAAGCTGTCAATATCGCTCTCGTCCTTTACCTCGATGATCGAGGCGATGGCGTTGCCAAGCAGTTTGGAAAGGCGGGACATATTTTTGCCGTCGCGGGTTTCTTTGTTAAACGGCTTATAGGCTGCGGGGATCGGCTCTGTCTGACCCTTGCAGAGAAAGCGCATTCTATCCAGCATCTGCTTCGGGGAAAGATGGTTACAGACAACCTCGCCGTCATCCCCGATATAAACCATATAGAAGGGATGCAGCCGGTTCTGGTTGTCGATGTTTACGCTGTTGGAGCGATTCTTCAAAACGAAAATGACACCGGCAGGCGCGTCCTCACCGGCAGGTACAACCGAGTGCAGACCGAAGGGTGTTTTTTCGATGTCCGGGTGGTTCTTGACATATTCCAGCAAGTCCAGACGGAACTCGTTGAGCCCCAAATCCATAATGGAAATGCCAGTGGTCATATCCTCAATATCAACAACCTCGTCCTGCAGGCGCTTCAGCTGTGCTTTTCGGTATTCAAGGTCGGTCTTTTCGTCATTGCTGAGCAGGTTATCGTCACCCGTGGCGGTCATATCCACGATTTTCATACGGGTTTCAACTCTGGCTTTCAGGTTGATATAATCGTCAAGGGTTACATCAGGCCAGAAATTCACAAGCTGAATGACCTTGTTGCGGCTTCCGATACGGTCAATACGCCCGAAACGCTGAATGATACGAACCGGATTCCAGTGAATGTCATAGTTGACGAGATAGTCGCAGTCCTGCAAGTTCTGACCTTCAGAAATGCAGTCGGTGGCAATCAGAATGTCGATTTTCGTATTGTCGCCGGGCATCAGCAGCTCTTTGTCCTTGGATATAGGAGAGAAGCAGGTCAGAACCGTGTTTAAGTCAGACCGCAATCTCGGGCAGGTGGTGCGCCCCTCCACATTGCCGGTGATCATGGCGGTATTCAGACCAAATTTTTCTTTTACAAAGGGACCGACATTGTTGTACAGATATTCCGCCGTGTCAGAAAACGCCGTGAAAATGATAATTTTCTCGTTTCCGGGATTGATAGGCGCAGTGATTTTATTGTTGATCACACGGAAAAGCTCACGCAGTTTCAAGTCGTGCTCCGGCGTGATGTCGCGCACCATATAAGTAAGCAGCTCCAGAACTTCGGCGTCTTTTTGCAGCTCCTTGCGCCACGACTCATAGTCCATATCCGCAAGGTCGATTTTGACCTTTTTGCCAAACGCGAACAAATCATCGGTATCTTGATCGTCGCCATCAAACTCGTTCACATTGGAAATGTCCGTCAAATTTAATGTGGCGCCCGTGTGGCGGTTAAACCTATTGATGGTATCAATCGTACTGTCAATGAGCCTTTTGATTCGCTCCAACGTCAAATTGAACGAATAGACAGAGCTTTCCATACGCTTCATCAGGTTGATGGCCATCAGCCTGCGGATACCTTGCTCGCGGCTGGCCTGTGTAAATCCCACGTTGACAGTGTTGTCGCCGTAAAGCTCCGCGTATTTTTCCATTTTGCTTGACAGAATAAAGTGAGAAGGCGTATAAATCGTCAGGTTCAGAAGCATCAGCTGCTCAAAAATCTCGTTGTAGTTGATGGCCCCCTTCAAATCCGTCAGATGCGGACGCAACGAGATAGGCTTTAGGCGCGTGGGGAATGTGCCGATGTCGCTTGTGTCATAGTATTTCTGAATGTGCTTGCGGGAACGGGCAATCGTAACGCTGTCCAGCAGCTCAAAAAAGTCGAAGTCCAGCATTTTGAGCAGATTTTCGGTTGTGCGGTCACAGGGCTCCCATTTGCTCCATGTATTAAATGCCCGCTGCGCATTTCTGAAAATTTCGTCGATCGAACGGCTGGTATTGAGTTTTTCGTCAATATAATCCGTGTGTCCTTCGTAAGCCAAGGCAAGCTGATTTTTCAGGTCATTGAAGCGGTTGTTGACCGGCGTTGCGGAGAGCATCAGCACCTTTGTTTTCACGCCTGCACGGATGACCTTTTTCATTAAGGTTACATAGCGATTGTCCTTGGTTTCTTCATCCGGGTTTTCAATCAGCTTGCCGCCGTTGCGGAAGTTGTGTGATTCATCAATCACGACAAGATCATAGTTGCCCCAATTCAATCTGCTAAGGTCCAGACCGTTTGAGTTGCCGTGGGTGCGGTTCAGGTCAGTGTGGTAAAGTACATCGTAGCGGAGCCTGTCGGCAGCAATCGGGTTGTTGACATAGTTGTCCTTATAGGTGTTCCAGTTATTCGTCAGCTTTTTAGGGCAGAGCACCAGAACGGATTTGTTGCGGTTTTCGTAGTATTTTATAACCGCAAGCGCTGTAAAAGTTTTGCCAAGACCAACGCTGTCTGCAAGAATACAGCCGTTGTATTTTTCGAGTTTGTTTATAATGGCGAGAGCGGCATCCTTTTGGAAGTTGTAGAGCATCCCCCAAATCTTACTTTCCTTGAAGCCGGTTGCCTCGTTTGGCAAAACATCCTCGGACACATCTTCCAAAAACTCGCTGAAAATATTGTAGAGAGTCACAAAGTAAATGAAGTCAGGCGAATTCTCATTATAGGCAGCCGTGATGCTGTCGATCACCTCATCTGTGACGACCTGAAGCACCTTACTGTCGTTCCAGATTTCATTGAAGTCAGCAAGCAAAGTGCGGGCAAGGGACTCGTCCTTTACAATTGTGGTGCTGATTACATTGCCTTTTTCGCAACCAAGTTCAACCGTAGTAAAGTTGTTGATGGGGGTATAGCCTACGCCGTCAACTACAATTTGTCCCTGAATAGATTTGTCACTGACATTTGATTTGAAAGTGACCTTCTGCCTGATCCACTCTGCACATTCTCGTGCAATAGCTTTTTGGGTCAATTCATTGCGGAGCTTAATTTCAAATTCAGTACCGTAAAGATTTCGTTCACGGGTTAAGCGCGGAATGTAAAATTCACGGCGTTCTTTTTTGGCCTTTTCTGTCACGAAAGTCGGAGATGTAAAAATAAAGCGGAGTTCCTCAATCTGTGATAGCTGCTCCTTCAACTCTTGAAAGGCATAGATAGAGAAACAAGCCGCTGCAATGGATAGTTTGCTGCCTTGCTTGATTTCTACGGACAAATCGTCTTTTAGAGTCTTTGTAGTATTGTTTATAAGCTCCATTTTTCTACACCCATCCTAATTATGGCAAAGTTTGTGTCACATAAAGCATACTCTACTCAGCTTATGCGTCATAAAACTCCATGATTTCATCGGGCGTACAGTTAAGTGCCTTGCAAATGTTACCGATAATTTCGGTAGTTATATTTTCATCTCTTGCAAGTTTCATCATCTGATAATGCGTAATGTGTGCCGCTTCTTGCAAGTCTTTTTTCCTCATCTTCTTGTCGATTAAGATTTTCCAAAGTTTATTGTATCTGACAGCCATAGCGATTCTCCTTCGGCAATATACTATCATTCAAAGATAAAGGACAACCAATTTAACATATTATAGCATACTTTCCCTGAAAAATCATAAAAAAAGACGGAAATTCAAACTTATTTGCGGAAAATCAAGCCGCAGCGTTGAGCATTTATAGTTAAAAAGCAATTGAAACACATAAAAAAGATCAAGATGTATTTTTATTGGTTGTTATGGGGCAAGATATGAAGAATTCAAAAGTCAGACGGTTTGATATCATTGCAAGGAAGATGAAAAGCCCACAGGCTAGATCTTATATCCAGCCTGTGGGCCTTGTGCATGATTTGTACTTTATCTTGTCCTGCGGCTTGCCCCGAAGCTTATGCCCAAGTCTATTTAACAAGATACCCATAATGGCGCATCTGGCGGCGTATAAGAGCTTCGCAGCGGTCACATATCTCTTGGCTGTATGTGATTCGATAGCTGTCGATAAGTGCCTTTACATCGTTTGTGCTAAAGTTGAAGTGAAGCTGTATGCCGTATAATTCCTCAGCAGCATCTAACTGTTCGTCAAAATATCTCGAAAAAGGCTTTGCTTCAACGGCTTTTAAGCAATCCTCTAAGCTGCGTTCAAGGGGAAAATCCATACTGGTATCTGCCAAAAGAGACAAGCCGTTATCAAATAATGGGCATAGCGCATAGGTGTCATCTGCGGCGTTGTATTGAACAGCAATATTGTTGGTATGGCGATCTTCGTTTAGGAAAAATGCATCAATCTCCAGCATCGAGGTCAGATATTGCCCAAAGTTTTGTAGCCTGGTTGTCTGCTCAACAAAGTTTACCAGAAATTTTATCTGATTCTTGATTTCCCCTTGATGCGCTGTATCTACTGCAAGGCTCCTGCCGGTAAATTTTCGATACAGCTTTTCCAATGGAATAAGGTCATAGCCGTCCGCGAGAAAATCAGCGCTTTTACAGCCACTGTAAACTCGGTCTTTGTACTTGATTTGCGAATACTCATAAACGACAAAGGGGTACTTAATGGTTGACTTTGCCAGCATGGCAGAAACAATCGTTTCCGCCAGCCCCTCATAACCCATATGGTCAGCCTTGTACCAGTATCCATCGCATTTCCATTTCAGCTGATTTCCCTTGGAAGTATGATTCAGCGTTTCTTGTGGTTCAAGCCTGCTTAAATCAATCATTTCCATAGAGCCCTCCTTACGCAGCGATGTTACGGATCATCTGCACCCACTGGTTGTCCCCAGCCATGCGCCCATTGGTCTTTTCAATAATCAGCAGCGGATCAAAGAAAGGAACATTCATCTCTCGAAGTATGCCTTTCAGACCAGCTCGGCTGGCGGGTAGGCATCTTTCTTTCAAAAATTCTTCAAAATCTGCCCAGGACGGATTTTCTACAACGCCAAACGCCCGCAAAGGGATTCGGTCGGTGTAGTTCTTCATGCGGACAACTTCGTGCTTGAAATCAATGTCGATGACTGTACATAGCTGCTGAGCATTCATGAAGTTCATCCGCATGGTGAAATCTGGGTTCTTGCTGAAATGCTCGGCGTTATAGATATACTTATATATGGTCTGGCGCGACACGCCGAACCGTTTTGCAATCTCGGTGTTGCTGATGCCTTTTCTATGCAGTTCCAAAACCTCTACGGTCTGATCGGGGGTGAGCTGCGCCTTGCGACCCGCATTGCGCGGATTTGGATTATTGATTTTCAGCATCTTTGCAAGTTCTCGCAGTTCATCCAAATCAGCTGTGCCAAAAATTTCTTTTATTTGCTTTTGGTAATTGCTCGGCATACAGTATCCCTCCCAAGTCGTTTTCTACTATTACTATATCGTGATTTGGGGAAAATGTCAACAAATTAAAATATTTACAGCTTCAAGAATATCAGTCTTGTACGAATTACATTCTATTTCAATTATTTCTGTCCCTTATTCTTTGCGTCCAACTTTGGGCCTTTCTCTTTTGAATGTGGATACCCCTGTTTGACAGCTTTGACCATAATATGCTGATTTATAAAATATAAGCCTGTTGTATTTGGCTAGCTAATTTACCAGACAGTGTCTAGCAAATTGAGTTCTGCGTAAAAGCTGAATATGCCTTGGGAGATTTGTCTAACTAGATTTTGGGGCTTGCATATCTCAGATATCCAATTTTCCAGTCAGTGACTGGAAAATTGAAATGGGAACCATATCAGACCGATGGAAGCAGTCTTAAAGTGTTAGCGTTCACATGAGGTCGAATAGTCATCTTATGGGCTTTGCTATAACACTGATATAAATTGATACCAGTTATAGTGATTTTTCATAATCCGAGTAACCACACATAGGCGTAAAATTGGCAGATACATTATCAAGTGAAGCATGTCTGAAAATTGAATGATGTGGCGGCAGATAGTGACTGCCGATTTTGCTCAACAATTTCTTTGCTGTCCTATATGTGTTCAACAGTCTTAAATTCGTAGAGCGTGCTAAATGGCGGTGTCAATTAATCAGTATAGAAAGATCAAACAACATCTTCTATAACATTTTTAAAATTAGAGCAAGTATTTGTAAAAGTGACAATCATTCAAACTATAATTTTGTGGCGGAATAGAACTTTGACCTTTGATCAAAACTACACAACGGAACAATATGACAGTGAATAAATGTAATAAGTTCCGGCTTTATCTGGCAATCCCTCTTATCGATTTTTCCTGGGGGAATTGGTGGCAAGCAATTCAGCAGAAAATATAGTATGGATTATATTGGAAAGTCGAGATGATATCAAAGCTGAAATGCAGCTGGAAATAGACTTCCATTAGGCGAGCTCATAAATCCGTCGGGCTGCCTCGAACCTTATTTGACCATACTTTTCCCTTAAAATGTGCCTTGCTTTAAGGGAAAAGCAGGACGGTCAAGGGATTATGTTTTGAAAAGCTGGATGTTTGAGAATGGAAAGTACGTACAGCGGCACTGCTACCTTAAAGTGGATGTTCCGCAGATTTTGCTGTAGCACTGATACAAATTGATACTAATTAGTATCAATCAACTTTTGATATTCGGCCATGATTTTTCTTGCCCTGCCGCGCGTGGTGTCCTCAAAGGTCTCATCTTCGCTGAAGCGCAGCCAGAAAGGGTCTTCCATCAGGCAGGCATTGGTACGCTTTACGATTTCCCATGCGTTGTAGTCTGGCAGACCCATCATCTCCAGAATCTCCTTGCAGTCCATCCGATTCCGGGGAAAGATGCGCTTCTTTGCCCAGACGACCACATCGACCAAAGGCACCTTGCGACGGTTGCCGATAAAGAGGTTCAAGGGAAGGTTGTATTGCAGCACACCCTCATTGGCACAGAGATACTGCCCATCTTCGCTCAGATGAGCGATTCCCAGCTCATCAAACATCTGCTTCAGGTAAGCCATAAAGACACCTCTCAAACTTTGGAGTTCAGGTATTTAACGAGTTCATAGACTGTTGTCAAAGGGTTGCTTTGGCGTGAAATTGGTTCAACGCCTTGGTTTCGGATTTGTTCAGAGCGATTCTTAGCTCGTTGAACTGCCACGGTCTGCAAAGGCTTTAATGTATCGAAGAAATCCCTGTTTTTCTCGTAGTCGGGAAGTCTGCCTGGTTGCTTCAGCAAACGGATCAATGCCTGACAATCCTCAACTTCCGTTTGCTGGTTGGAGAAGTGCAACAGAAACCACAACTCAAAGGACGGATTGGAATAGGCCAAGCGGTAGCCCTCTTTAGTTGCGGTTTGCTTGGCACGCAGAAGTACCTCATTGGAATTATCGTCACGGTCAAAGACACACCAGATAGAATCGCCTTCATCGGGATAGTAAGGATTATTGCCCATGGTAGCTTTGGCTTTCTGCACAAGCCTGTCAGCAGACTTATACTGGGAAGAAATCGGGATGATGTCGATGTTGCAGCCCCGACTACGGAAACGCTTGAAATACCGGATCTCGGTTTCACTGCCTTCGCAGATAAGGTATACGACCGGATTCCGCTTTCTGCTTCGGGTAGGCCTGCGGCTGATTTCCTTTATTCGACCCATGTTGCATTCCCTCCAATGAACGGAATCGCCCCATACCGGCCTTGCAGGTATCCTTTGGCGATGTTTTCGCCTTTTCGCGGGGAGAAGTCTGTCAAGGCATAGACGTCGGTCTGCATGGTTTTTTCGTTCTTCTCTGCAAACCAGATCTGATCCCGGCGCAGCAGGGTCAGATCCAAAAGCCCGGTATCATGGGTGGTGAAGATAAGCTGTGCGTGGTTGGTGTTGATGGCAGCATCCTGTACCATCTCAATCAGATGCCGGGTCAGAAGTGGATGCATACTGGACTCAATCTCATCCACAACCAGCACTGCGCCGGATTCCAAAGCGGCCAACCACATCCCGATGCGGGAAAAGAAACGCTGTGTGCCGACTGATTCCAGCCCCAGAGGAAGCCAGAATCCCTTGGAAGCGCCATCTTCTGAATCTATCGTGTGCAGCGCCGAGATGATTGGCTCATCCTTGGTGCCGGTAACACGGATGTCTTTGATGCCGAGGTCTGCATGTAGCATTTCATGCAGGACGCGATTCTTTTCGGAGCCCCCCTGCCGTATGGCTGACAAGGTTGCATCCAATCGCATTTCGGTTCCCATGAAGCCGGTCAACTTTTCAAAGAACCACAGATATGCTTTCTCGGTCTGGGGACAGTTCCACTCATTGGAGCTGGACAGGTAAAGACGGTTTTCTGCTGTGCGTCCGGCAAGAGTAAGCTGCTCCTGAGCATTCTCACGGAACCGATAACTATCGCCTTCCCTGGAAAAGACCAGCGCCTCCCTGTCATTGGGCCAATGATAGAGATATTCGTTCAGTATTCCGGTCTTATTAAAGGAGAAACCATAGGCATACTTGATGCCGTTGTAGAAGTAGATGACCTCAAAACTGGTCGGTTCTGAATCTTGATCAGTTAAGGCAAATGGCTCCTGTGGCAGAGTTTCTCCTTTCAACAGCTTGGCATACCGGCCGCAGACCATCTCACGCATGAGCAGGAGTGCATGGAGAACATTACTCTTTCCGGCTGCATTTGCGCCATACAGGGCAAGAACAGGCACAAGCTGTTTTTTGCCATCTGACGAAATCAGGCAGTCCAACAAACTTTTATCCGTGGACGCTTTCATGCTGATGATGGCGGTGTCCTTGATGGAACGGTGGTTTGTGACCGAAAATTGAAGAAGCATCGCAAATCCTCCCAAGTACTTTCTGCGTTCAGTATACTCTATTTGAGGGAGAAAATCAATTTTTAACTTCAATATTTGCAAAAAATATTCAAAATCAGAACATAAAATTTGATTCAGATGTTTTTGATGTTGGAACAATATCGTGACAGAAGGTTGAAATCGCCCTGTGTATACTCTTTTTCTTACCCGAACCTGACAAATTTTCTGAGCTTTCAGACACATTATCTATCTTTGCTTGAATTACTGATTTCCTTGATGGCGGTGTAGTGTTTTCCACATTTTCGGCTGATCTCGTTGAAAAAATCGGACGTCACAAATTCCAGCAGCCATACTTTGGGAATCATGTACTTGGGTGTCTGTAAGATGGTTTTCAGCAAGCCCTTGCTGCACCATTTCAGAATGGTGTGGCGTTGGTAGCCTGTCACCTCGCAGACTT
>ERZ772901.1046-NODE-1046-length-23288-cov-2.848707_pt1 | contig 23288 bp, 39 predicted proteins | sample MGYA00512123_ERZ772901 | MGnify/ENA primary metagenome ERZ772901 (study PRJEB29015, sample SAMEA2737711) | human gut metagenome | biome: human gut; feature: human-associated habitat; material: faeces | place: China | collected 2012 ...
TACGAACGAAGAATACTTGGCAGAAGTAGAAACTCGTATCGACACCTTCTTGGTACACCACCCTTATTTGGAACGTAAAGATGTACCGGCAGAAATGGTCACAGCCAGTGGTTCTGGTCTCGACCCTGACATCACGCCAGAAAGTGCATACGTACAAGTAAAGCGTGTTGCCGCAGCCAGAAATATGGACGAAACTACCGTAAAAGAAATAGTAGACCAAACAATTGAAAAACCATTTTTAGGATTATTCGGAACAGAGAAAGTAAACGTATTAAAATTGAACATTAATTTAGAAAATTATGAAAACAAATAAAAACATTTCAGCAATAGCTACCATGAAAAAGAAACAATTAATCGATAAAGAAGGCGCTAGCCTTATCAGAGCATTGATAATCATTTCGATTATAGGACTCCTTGCCATGTTTACCAATAAAGCATCTGCTCAAGTACGATTCAATGTACAAGGAGATTTAGTTAGCTCCTATGTGTGGAGAGGTATGTATCAAACAGGTGCCAGTATTCAACCGACGTTGAGTTTCAGTGTTGAAAACCTATCGTTGACGGCATGGGGATCCACCGACTTCGATGGTTACCGGAATGGTAATATTCCCTCTGCGAATAAAGAACTTGACTTGACTCTGGCTTATACCTTCCCCAAATTGGGACTAACAGTTTCAGTTGCCGATATGTGGTGGGCCGGACAGGGAGCTGGAAAATATTTCGATTTCAATAACAAGACGACAGCTCATCATTTCGAAGCAAGTCTTGCTTATGTACTTCCGGTAGAAAAATTTCCTCTTTCGATCGCATGGTACACCATGTTTGCCGGTATGGATAAAAATGAAAAAGGCGATAAAAACAACTACTCGTCTTATGTAGAACTCAATTATCCGTTCAGTGTAAAATCGGTCGATCTCAATGTAACATGTGGTATAGTACCTTATAAAGCACCTCAATACTATACCAACGGATTTGCCGTTACTAATGTAGCATTGAAAGGAAGCTACGCAATTAAAATCACAGATTCGTTCTCCCTTCCGATATTTTCACAAGTAATATGGAACCCTCGTATGGAAGATGCACATCTGGTATTCGGCTTTACTTTAAGGCCATGATTTATTTAGATATAACTTTAGAACTCATGAATTAGTGTTGGATGCCCGTGGCGGTCGTGATGATCGTTACGGGTTATATGGCATATATAAGACAAGTAAAAAAACAGAAGAAATGAGTAGGGAAGAAAGCGTACAGCATTTTCTTGATTTGATTAAAAAGTCGCGGCGTGGCAAGTTCAAAGTCTACATCGGCATGATTGCTGGTGTAGGTAAATCTTCTGGCATAGTGCCTCCAAGATCGGCTATGGTTTGCCGTACTTTTTTTCCTACTTCAAAATGCGTCTGATTGGCCTTTTCTTTCCCCTGGACGTGATCTCTTCGAAGTTTAGCTTCTGTTTGAGTGGCACGGAATAAATTGGCGGCCAATTCTTCGTGTCCCATATAATCTAGGATATCTTGACTTTTTTTGAGCTGTTTCTTGGCATGTATATCTTTTCTTGACAAGCCACCATAAAGACCCTGATATCCTTTATTTTGGAATATTGCATAATCCATGGGTTTAATAACGCCTGCGTCATGAGCTGCATCTGCCAGTGATTTATTATGATCTTTCAGTTCCTGACGGATTGCTAAGCGCTTTTGATCATCAGTGAGTTCGTCATAGTTTTCTAGTAATTCTTGCTGTCTTGTTTTTGAAGCGAAGTAAGTCTGACCAAGTGCAATAATTTCTTTTTGCGGATCGCCGTTCATTACAATTAGATAGCAACCGTAACGTGATATTTGGTAGCTTCTGAAACCTCTTTTTGCATTTGAACCAATGGGGACCATCTCGGTGAATTCGCCGAAATGGTCGGAAATTTCGTTTTCACTATTTCGACACGCTTCCATAGCTTTGAATATAATGAGTTCGAAGTTTCTGAAATCTTTATAATCCAGAACTTTGGCTAATTCTCTTGCATACCAAACTTCTTGTCCATATTCATTAATGTGTTTTATTGATTCAAATAAAGATTCGGTATAGGTATTTTCTTCCTCAGTAGAGCTATTTTTTGATAATACGCGTTCATGTATAGCTTTCACTTTGGCCTCAAATTCATCCTGATTCATAGATACCTCCTTTGCATTTAATTATTATTTTCGAACATATCGTAAAAAACATTTTCTGGAATCACTTCAATGTCATTGCCTTCCAACTTTAACTTTTCAGCTTTTTTCTGTTTATTACTTTTTCCATCTTTGATAAGTGGACAGTAATCGTTATTACCAAGAATTAAAAAATTTGTCTTTTTGGTTACTGAATCAGCATTTACACCACCGACATCAGCTACAAGTTGCATGGCTTCTTTTCTTGGCATTTTTTCAAGCGTGCCGGTGAATACACATACCTTACCGTAAAGAGGGTGAGCTATATCAAAATCTTTATTGGAAGTAGTGATATCGGCAGCCTTAAGAACAGCACTATGTTTATACGAATCAATAAAGTTCTGAAAATTTCCATAGGTTTGTGAAATTTCTGCGGTTAAATGTTCGAAACATGCGTGTGTTAGATAGCAATCTTCCAAAGCACGGTGAGCCTTGGAATAATCAATACTATACCGTTCAGACAAATCTTTCAAACGATGATGATGTTCCTCTGGATGAAGCATGCGTGAAATTCGCATAGTATCAACAAAGTTATTTGAAAATGTTTCTGAAAGATAGTAAGAAAAATTATGATATCAAAATTTATGTTGTGACCAATTAAAATGTCATTACCGAGAAAAATTTTAAACTGTTTGAGTACAGAAGCCGGATCAGGAGCAGTAGAAAGCATTTCATTGGTGATACCAGTCAGTTCTTCTATGAATTTGTCAATATAGCTTCCATCATCATAAGTATCTTCTGGTTTAATTAAAGATGTAAAATGATCGGTTTCAAGGCCATTGATGTATTTGACAGCTGATACTTCAATAATAGAATCGAAGTCAGGAGAAAGCCCTGTTGTTTCAATATCAATAATGCAATAATTTTCTGGAATTAAAATGAGGCTCTTCCCTTTATTGCGAGGTTGTTTTTTCTGTGGCGTGTCGGTTCCAAAAGAAAATGTTATCATAAAGACTCCTTTCTGCATGAAAGTTTTAAAATCTTTCGTATACACCTAAAGATGGTTCAAAAGCAATCACATATCCATCTAAGCGGACAAAGCAACCATATCGTTCTTTGTAATATTGCAGAGCTTCATCCAGAAATTCTTCGGATACACCAAGACATTCAGCCAGCTCATGCCGATTGCGACAGTGAGCGCGATATCCCTGGATGATTCCGGATAGACCGATACGGCGGTCATAAGCTCTGACCCGGGCAATTCTTTCCTGCTTGCGGTTAGATACATCTTTCAGATCCAGGATGTTGCCAACGCTGGTATAATGATGCTCTAACTCTTCTGCCAGCGTGTCGGCTGTTTTGGCAGCAGTCATGCCAGCTCTTACAGCGATGGATCCGTCTACATATAGGCCGTTGATCCGATCACTCTTAAAATTTATGTAATCCACTGGGACGTTTTGCTCATAGGCTTCCTGTTCCAGCTTCTCGGTTTCGGTCAATAAAATCACCTCTATTTACGTCTATTTTTTACAAATTCGGCATATGCCAGAATATCCTCCATTTCTGCATCAGTAAAATCATCACCTTCAAAGTGAGCTGCGATAGTTGCCGGCATAGAACCAGTATTTTCGTCATCAACGAGATAATCCAATGTGCAATTAAAATATGAAGCTAATTTTCTGAGAGTAGATAGTTTTATATTATCGCTCCCTTTCTTGTAAAAACCATCAATAGTTGTATATGGAATGTCAGCTTCTTTAGATAATATGGATTTATTGATGTGGCGTTCTGACATTAGCATATCTAATTTTTCTGTAAATGACATCTTCAAATCCTCCTTACATTGAATATACACCAATCAAATTACTTTGTAAAGTAATAAAATACCCCACAAAATAAAAAAATTACGCTTTGGGGTTGACAAATTACGATAGGGGGGTATAACATGAAAGGGAATTACGATACAGGGTAATAAGAGGAGGTGCGATTGATGTTTCCGAACTTAAATGCAGAAATGGCCAGACAGAAACTTACTATAAAAGCATTGTCCGGATTATCTGGCATTAATTATGAATCGTTGAAAAACAAAGTGAACGGAACTACTGAGTTTAAGAGAAGTGAAATGTATGCGATTAAAAAGTGTGCATTCCCAATGTTGACTATCGATTATTTATTCGCCGAGGAAAACGAAGAACAGGGAGCGTGAAGAAATGAAGATTGTATTAATTGCGGCCTTGGTAATTGCGGCAGCAAAATGGTTCATATACCGCGTAAGCCTTTTGGCAGTACTTCTGTATTTTGCAGAGTGCGGTCAAGAATTGCCAGATCAGGAGACAATACGGAAGTACCAGGCCAAGGTGATTGTAAAGTTATTAGGTATTAAACATTAGTGAAGACCAAACTGAGATTTTATGAGTTCAGAAATTACGTTGGATGCAATTTGAGTAAGCGCTTCGAGCGAAACAGACCCTACTTTGCTTCCAACTGATTTTACTCCATTCCAAATATTGTCTGATCGTACATTTGCTAAAAACTGATGTCCTGCAAATGTAAGGTCGTATATGCGAGATATTTGGGGAATAAATGAATTGTTTACATGAACTGAATCGGCATTGAGAAAACCAGCTTCAATAAGTTTAATGCTGTGATAATTTAATTCTTCAGCAGAGTATTGGGGGAGTTCAGTGCACAATTTTTTCAGCGCATATGCTTTTCCATATTCCATTGATTCTATAGTTATCAAAATATCACGAATACAATCAGGATTTAGTTTCATAGAGATCTCCTTTGCAGATAGTGAAAATTATAAGAATCTTGATATGAACAGTATAGCATAAAAGGAGCAAAAAAAATGAAGAAAGAAACCGTCGAGTTTATGGTAGAAACAAAAAATGGCGTTGTGGATCGGATTGGAAAGAGCAGCATTTCCAGACCGAAAACTAACTTTGATCATAAAGGTATCAAATGGTTTGATGATTCCAAGCTGCAGCGTAAAAATCCAGAGCAGAAAAATCCGGTTTTATCAATCACGATAGAAGTGGGAGTATGCATGGAATAGTAGGAGGGAGCGTGACAAGATGCTGGAATATCCGAAACCATTAATGAAGACATCAGAGCTTAAGGCTATGGGATTTCCGGAGGAGTTTTTGATGGTCGCATATTGTGCGCCGGACAATGATTTCGCAACCAAGATTAATCCCATGAAGAAGAACAGCTCAATCATATATGAGACAGCGGGCTTTGAGGCCTGGCGGCAGAAGCAGATCAAGATGCAGGTTAGAAGCATGCAGAGAGGACGGTGATCGAGATGAAAAAGATAAGACTGGAAATGGAAATTCCGGAAGAGGTATGGCACAAGTGTGCAGTGCAGGCGGCGGAAGCCGGTTTAACGTTTGAGGAGCTTGTGAAGCGCATGGTTACAGATCTGGGCGATTATGATCAGAAATGTCATGCAGAAGCAAAGTCATGGATGGCGGCATGTGTTTCTTCGACATTCTCTGCGTCAACCTTTTTAAAATATCTGGATTCGAGTTTTGAGCTTGAGTATGTGCTGGGAATGCATGATTCAATTCAGGATCATTTATATGACCTGCAAGAAAACGATCCGATGGATCAGATTGGCGTCCGTGAGGATATTGCGTGGCTGTCTTCACAGTTGCGAGACCATTATCATCATTATCGGGTCTGGTATGGTGACGAGTGCGTGGATAAGACACTGGCAGCAGGTATGGCGCGTATTTTGGCCTGGCGAAAAAGAAAATGGGATTTGGTGAAGCAGCAGGGGGCGGTGCGGCCATGATCCTGAACCGGTGCAGGCGGTGTGGTTGCCCGTTGGATCCAGGAGAACGCTACTGTGATGAATGCCTGGAAGATATGGAAGGAGTGAACGATAATGTTGGATCGTACGGAAATGAGAAAAATCCTGATGCAGAGCATTGTAGAATGTTCCAATCCGGATTTTACAGAGGAAAGTATCAGCAGGGGCATTGATGCGGGTCTTGAAAAGATAGAGACCACCCAGATAAAAAGAGATGGTCAAAAGACCTTTGAGGTGCAGGCGGTGCCGGGGGGATATGGATTCTGGTCGCGTGGCGGGTTTGACGGGCTTAAGAATTGCGGAATCTTTTTACTTCCGGCCAGTCCAGAGGGCGGACCGTTGCCTGAGATGGCGCGGATGAATGAAAAGAATGGCCGTCATGCGTTCCACGGCATTTATCAGGGGTGTTATATTCTGCAGGCTGTTTGCCCGCAGCCGCCGGTCATCAACGTGAATATTTTTAAGATCATGCGAATAGATCGGGAGGCGGAGCTTGCGTATTGCACGCATTCTCATTTGTGGGAATTGTCCCATGAAGAATATGAGAACCTGAGGGCGGCTATGGAAGTGGCAAGAGATGGCAGCGTCCGCGCCAATAATACAGACAACCATTATTTTTGGAGGGTCAAATGAATCGGTACTGTGTGAAAGTTGCCGGGGTGGCGCAGCAGGGAACAGGGTATAACCTGGTTTTGCGTGTGCCGGAGCAGACTGCGCGGCTGATCCGGCAGCAGGCTGTGTCAGATATTGAAATCGGTATTGATGACGGTCGGTCTATATCGGTGCAGCAGCGGCGCAAGATATACGCGACTCTGCGGGATATTGCAGAGTATACCGGCTATCCGGATGAGGACATGAAGCAGATCATGAAGGTGGAGCATGTGATGCGTTGTGGCTGTGGTATGTTTTCTCTCTCTGACTGCAGCATGACAACGGCCAGGGAGTTTATTAATACGCTCATGGAGTATGCCTTGAAAGAGGGCGTGATCCTGACAGAGTCCGGTTTGCAGCGGACCGATGATATTGACACCTATCTGGTTCAGTGCATCCGGTACCGGAAGTGCTGTATTTGCGGCAGACCTGCAGACATCCACCATGTTGATGCAATCGGCATGGGAAACGACCGTCACCATTATGATGACAGTCAGAGCCGGATTATGGCGTTATGCCGGCAGCATCACCAAATCAGCCACCAGCGGGGAAATGAGGCGTTCTGCGCAATGTATAAGGTGTATGGCATTGAGCGATACAGGACGGACAAGGAGATTATGACAACATGAATAAAACGATACTGGACAAGCTGCTCAGAAAGCCGCCAGGTGAAACGACGAACAAATACATATTTCTGGTCGATAATCGCAGCATTGCAGAAGCTATCGTCACGGTTGGCTTCCAGGCGGTGTATATAGCGAATCAGGACTCGGAATATTTTTTTTCGGCCGATAGCTTTGCACAGTACATCAGAGATAAGGCAAATACTGGCACGGCTATGCTGGATTTCGTTTTCGTCCTGGCGTGCTTCCGGAAGCGGACGAATGACACCATAGAATACACGCTGAAATCGAACCAGTTGGAGTATAAGATCGGTGCCTATACGCTTTTTAAAGACAAAGAATACCTGGGTAATTATGAGCGGCAGGACGAACTGGAAGATGCGCTCAAAAAGTATATGCGCCGCTTCGAAGGACCGGAAGAGCCGGGGCTGGTTGATAAAGAGCAGTTCATTAAACGCGATCCGGACGGGAAAGAGCGCGGCATCATGGAAAAAGCCTTGGTGGATTATATTGTGGAAACGGTGAATTTTTTCGTTGTTGGGGCAACAGCGTATGTTTATCACGGTGGAGTGTACCGTGAGGACACGCAGGGCATCGAAATGAAGTCAATCATACAGTCATTGCTTTATGATCGTCATATCAGTTACAGGACGATCAGCGGAGTGTACCGGCTTTTGATTGAACAGCCGCAGGTCCAGAAGCGCTATGAAGATCTGAATGCATACCCGGATTACTGGATCAACTTCCGAAATGGGATGTTTGATGTTAAGGCGCAGAGAATGCTAAAGCATAGCCCACAATATTTTGCCATAAATCAGGTACCGCATGATTTTCGCATTGATCTACAGGACAAGCTGACGGAGATGGGCGTGGAGTCACGGAAATTTTTGAGTTACGCAATTCCGGATCAGACTGATCAGATGATGTTGTTTGAGTATCTGGGATATTGCATGACAAAAGACACATGCCTGCAGAAATTCATGATTCTTCGTGGTACTGGCGGTACCGGAAAGAGTAGCGTGATATCTGTGATCCAGAACATTATCGGTTTGGAAAATACGTCCGGCATCTCAATGGAAGATCTGACGCAGCGCTTTTATCCGTCACAGCTCCGTGGCAAGCTCCTGAATGCCTGTGCAGATATTTCAGCGCAGGCACTGACAAGCATTGACACGATCAAGAAAGCTACTGGCGAGGATTTGCTGATTTATGAGCGAAAGGGGGCAGATGCGACCACGTTCCGGAGCTATGCAAAGTTACTATTCAGCGCCAACCAGATCCCGCTGAATCTTGACGAGAAGTCTGACGCACTGTATCGCCGTATGCTGATCTTGGTAATGGATCGCAAACCGAAAAAGGTTGATCTGGAACTGGACGCGAAGCTGGCAGCAGAACTCGATTGGTGGATCTGGCAAGCCATTTATGCACTCAAGACCCTGTATGCAGAAGGAAAATTCCGGGAATCGGCAGGATGCAAAGAAGAGGTTGAGAAGCTGCACAGGGCAGCAGATACAGTTAAGGCCTTTATGGATGAGTGTACGCGGCGGCAGCAGGGCACAGAAATGAAGCGAGAAGTGTTGTATGAACAGTACACGGAGTATTGCAAGAGTTATGGACGTAAGGCACACAGTCCAAATGCGTTTTACCGGAACCTGGAAGATAAAGGATACACGTTGAAGCGTAAATCATCAGGCAGGTATGTCATGGACATTGTTCTGGTGGATGATGGATTTCTGAAAATCGATGAGCATGACAAGGTGCCGTTTGAGAAAAAATGACAGGTTGGTGACAGGTTAGTGACAGGTTTTTAATACTGCATCGTATAAAAGTGCGTATTGATTTTATGCGGTGTTTACATAGATTCAGTGACAGGAGTGACAGAAATGACAGGTTTTTATAACTTCTTATACGTGTGCGTGCGTGAAGATATATATATTTTTTGTCATATGTGTCATAGCTGTCATAAAAACAGGAAAGAGAGGAAAAGCAAGTGAACAGAGTAATCCTTATGGGGAGATTAACCAGAGACCCGGAAGTGCGCTATACGCAGGGCAGTGAACCTATGGCGGTAGCAAGATACACATTGGCTGTTAACCGCCGTGTGAGAAAAGATGATGGCAGCCAGGAAGCTGATTTTATTAATATCGTGGCCTTCCGGAAGGCTGGGGAATTCGCAGAAAAGTATTTCCGTCAGGGGATGCGTGTACTGGTGTCTGGACGGATCCAGACAGGCAGTTATACCAACAAAGACGGTCAGCGTGTTTATACCACGGATGTGATTGTGGATGAGCAGGAGTTTGCAGATACAAAGCGTGACGGTTCAGGGCCATCCTGCGGAACTTCCAGTCCGATCGGTGATGGATTCATGAATATCCCGGACGGTGTTGAGGACGAGGGGCTGCCATTTAACTAGAGTTGGAAAGGAAGAGGATTATGAAAACAATAGCTGTTTATAACAACAAGGGTGGAATTGGTAAGACGGTTACGTCGGTCAATCTGGCATATGAGCTGACGGTAAGAGGTTACCGGGTGCTGCTGATCGATACGGATCCGCAGGGCAATGCTTCATCCTTCTACAGACGATACGATTTGACAAAGGCCTCCGTGACGGAGTTGCTTATGGGTGCCCGCCCGACACGGTGTAAATGGCGGACCCGGTTTAAGAATCTGGACATTGTTCCGGCGAACAGCAATTTGAGAACGGTTGATCCTGGCAAGCTGGTGGCTGGTGTAGGGACGCTGAGACTGGCCTTGTGGGTGTACGAAAACGATTATGATTACTGCATTATCGATTGCCCGCCGGGGGTTGGTTTTTTGATTGAGGTTGTCATGGATGCAGTAGAGGATGTGATCATACCGCTCAATCCGGACGTGTTCTCGACGGATGGTCTTGGCACCACATTGGATGTGATCCGGGAGTTTGGTGATCCACGGGTACATGCCGGATGCCTGTTTACAGCCTTTTATAAAAACCGGGAGACAGTAGCACTTGTGCAGAATGTTATGAGTACAATGGACGTCATGGTGTATAACAACCTGATTCGGAGATGCGGTGCGGTGAGCCATTCACTCAAGGCGCGGAAGCCACTTGCAAAGTGTGCTTCAAGATCCACGGCCGCAGAAGATTACAGAGACTTTACAGGCGAATATCTGGAAAGAGAGGATAAGACATGGCACTGTTCGAGAGTTTGATCAATAGCGGTAAGGCTGATAAGAAGCCAGCAGGTTTTACAGTAACGATGGTGCACTATAGCAAGCTGATCCCGTCAGAAAACAACAACTATTCCATGGACTCGATTAAAGAGCTGGCACAGATGATTGTACTGGCCGGTGGAGTAAAACAGAATCTCCTGGCGAGGAAGAAAACACCAGATGAATATGATCTGATTGCTGGTCACCGCAGACGGCAGGCAGTGAAGTATCTGGTGGAGGAGCTTGGCCGTGAAGAGTATGCCATGATGCCGGTGCATGTGGAGAGGGACGGCAATCTGATGAGCGAGGTGAATCTGATTTTAACCAACTGTGGGGCACGGGATCGGTCGGACTGGGAGCGCATGATGGAAGTGACACGGCTGACAGATCTGTTAAAAGCAATGCAGGCGGGAAGCCAGGAAGAACAGGAACGCTTCCGGGAGTGGATCGGGCTGGAACCGGGACTCTCTGGTCGGGAACTCCGGAAGCTGGTATCAGACCTGACCGGAATGTCGGAAACAAAGATTGCGCAGCTCAATCACATTAACAATAGCCTGGCACCGGAAATGATGAATAAATTCGAAAAAGGTGAAATCGGGGTGTCAGTAGCGAACGAGGCAGCAGGACTGCCTCCGGAGAAACAGCAGGACCTGGCAAGGCAGGAAACTGTGAAGCTGACTGATGTAAAGGCTGTGTCAGAATCTGACACAGAGAAAACAGAAAGTGTGGCCGTGTCAGATTCTGACACAGATATCCCAGGACAGCAGGAGCTGACAAGAGACTATCCGAAATATTGCCCGACAGTGCAGAAAAATACGATAGATCCAAATATCAGAGATGTTCAGGAAGAAGTTGCTCCCGAGCCGATCGAGTTTGATCGAGGTACGTTGAAAAAGATGATCCGGGAGGCGAGGGGCACGTTGGAGCAGATGCGGGACAGTTGGATTAAGAATCAACCGTATACTTACACAAAGTACAGCATGATGGTGCAGGCATATGAGACACTGCTGGATATGCACGACATGGGAGATAGAATGGCTGACTTTTGGGAACGAATGAATGATGCGACAGATCAGAAGGTTGAAGCTGCAGAGCAGCCGGAACTTCCGTTGCTCAAAAACAATGATCAGAGAGCAGCGTTTATCGATAACTATGCGATCTGGCCACTGTGGATCGACAACCAGGAGACGGGCGAGCGGTATTATCGGTATGACATGCCGGATGGGACAAGTTTTGTAGTAAAGGTATATCATGCAATGTTATTCTGCGGATGGGAAGCTGGCAGTGGATCACGCTACGAAGAAAAATACGGCTATGAAGAAGTATATATTTTGGAGCCTGGAAAGTTCTTCCGGGATTGTCGAAGCAACAAATCAGCCATGATTGAGAAACTGAAGGAGATTCAGAAGGAGAAGCGATGAAATTTGATTTGCGAGCAGCGATTACAGAAAAAGAGATAAATGAGATGAAGGAAAAGGTACATGTAGGTGACCGAATGGAAATCAGTACGTTAAAGGCAAGTTCCGGTGGCGGATCGACAGCGGTGCGGAGACGTGGCTGGGTGGTTGGAAAATATCCGTTTGGTGTCGTGATTGAATTAAAAAACAATGTGAGAGACAGCCTTACCTGGGTAGATTTAGTGCAGCGGGAACGGAAATTATACGCTGCGCAGAATAGAGGTGAGTGATATGGAGCGCGTGAGCAAGCAGGATATGGTTTATAAGATTCTTTGCAGATACCTGGAAGAGAATGGCTATCCGCCAACCGTCCGGGAGATTGCAGAAAAGATCCGGCCGTGTAGCACATCGCAGGTGGTGCACTATTTGAGAAATCTGGAGAAATTAGGACTTGTGCAAGTCCGGAAGGAATCACCGCGGGCTATTAAAGTGGTGGGGTATAAGTTCGTGAAGGAGTTGTGAGGAATGAAAATAGCTTGTGAAAGATGCAATAAGGTTATGGATGCTTATTTTAGAGATGAATATGAAAAAATCAAAATGAATGATGAAGAAAAAGTGCTTTGTAAAGATTGCTATAAAATGTTACAAAGTTGGATGTACGAACAGGAAAAGTGGTTAGAGAAACCTATGTAAATTAAGATTTGGAGGATGAAGATGTCAAAACATAAAGCAATATCGAAACGGATTCGGCAGCAGCTTTACGAGAAGTACAATCACCGCTGCGCATACTGCGGCTGCAACCTAGAATATAAGGATATGCAGGTCGACCATGTTAAATCGGTTTATGTCTATAACGACATCGGGCATGATATGACAGAGTCGGAAATGTACGACATTTCAAATCTGCTCCCGGCCTGCAGACAGTGTAATTTTTACAAAGATACGTTCTCGCTGGGGACATTCCGAAAGCGCCTGCAGACGGTCATGATGGACAATCTGCGTAAAGGATTCACCTACCGCCTGGCGGTCAAGTACGGACTGATTAAAGAGCAAAAGAGAGAAATCACGTTTTATTTTGAGCGACTGCAGAGTGACAGGGACCCGGTGAATATGTTTGAGCAGCAGATGACAGAGGACGAGCAGCTGGAGCTGTCGGAGGCATTGGATGATTTTATCCAGATGTATGAGAACAGATTTGAGGAGCAGACAGAAGACGAAGAGACACGAGAAATTCTGTTGGATGAATTTGAACATCTGTATAGTCTGGTTTATTTGCTGGAGAAAAAGGAGATTGAACTTTGCTAACTTAAGATTTGGAGGAACATTATGGAAACAGAACAGATGATTAAAAGATTGAGATATTTAGCAGAGGAGCATAAAAACGATAAAGTAGGGACCTGCCAGACACGATGGAGTGATTTATGCAGCGATGTTGCTGACCGTCTGGAAGAGCAGACTGCAAGTCTTAAAAACACATTCGAGATGCCTGTGAAAATCGGCAGCTGTGTTTGGGGATCAGATGATCCGTACGAGCCGTATTTTGTTATCGGGTACCGTATCGGCAGGATGTTCGATGAAGATGAGGAAGATTACGAAGAGGATTATCCGGAACCAGGGTGGTATATCCAACTCTCATCAGACTATGGAGAGGTGTCAACGCCGGTATCGGATATTGGACGCGACTTTTTTATCACACAGGATGAGGCTTTGCAGGCGCGAGAAGATTCGGAGGAAATGAAAAGATGCCAATAAACATGACAGACTACAGAATGATATTAAGAGGCAGAGTGTACAATGTATTGCAAATTGTGCTTGTGACCAGATTTGAAGATGGAGACGATGCGCCAACAGTGAAGTATATCGAAGCGGCATACATCGACGAAGACGGAAGTATAAAAATTCTGCGCGATGAACCTCAGTACTTCCAGTTTTTGAGAAGAGTGGAAGCAACGCAGAAAGAAAGCTAAACTGAAATTTGGAGGAAAACATGGCAAAACAGAAGAATAAGGATTATATCTTAACCCGTGATAAATACAAGTCTATCAAGCGGTACGACCATCATCAGATGGAGGTGTTCTGCAGTAGCATTTATGCGAGTGGCGTAAGAGATGGCTACGATATGGGTAAATCTGATGCAGCAGAAGAGGTGCTGCAGGTGGTGGCCGGTGTAAAAGGCATTGGACCAAAGAAAATGGATGAGATCCGGCAATGCCTGTTTGACAAGGCTGATTAAAATTGATTTATGCAAGCACAGAAAGGGGCGATACCATTGAGCAGTATAAAAATGACAAAAAAGCTTTTAAGTACATACCGAAAGACCAAAAGCGAGATCCCGCTTCTGGAAAGTGAACTTGCATACATGCAGCAGGAGGATCATGGATTTGGTAACAGTGTAATTCTGGACTATCGCACAGGCGAGCCGAGGGCGCAGGCAGTTGTCGGATTTGACTGGGCGCGGTATGACAAGAGGCAGCAGGACCTGCAAGCGAAAAAAGCGCGGTGCCAGGCTGTAGAGAGTTGGATTGAAGCTATTGAAGATGTGCAGACAAGAACTGTTTTTCGCATGCATTATTTAGATGGACTTACTTGGGGAACTATTGCTGCTAAAATTGGATATGCCAACAGCCCGGACTATCCTAGATTGATGATTCGAGATAGATATTTGAAAAAAATGAAAATTGCTTAAAAAAGTTCGTTTTATTCGTTTTATTCGTTTTATAATATAGTCGAAGCCAAAGGCAAACCGAAAGGCTTAATGTTACATAATCTCTTCCAACTCATGTGAAACTTTTATCCGGTGTCACAGCCGGATGAAAGAATTGGTTGGCAGCTACCGATTACAAACAGCTGCAGCACGGCCCATACACCCGGCTGTGCTTAATGGGACATAGCTCAGTTGGCAGAGCATCTGGCTTATATCCAGCGTGTCCTCGGTTCAAGTCCGAGTGTCCCAATTTGCTCAGAAAAGCGCCTGTCGTAAGATGGGCGCTTTTCTGATGAGAAGAATATATTTTGATTTTATTTTTATATAAAGTATTGACATAGGGTAAACCCTATGATATAATACATAATGTAAGGAGGTAAAAGAGATGAGCAATCGAAATCGGCACAAGCCGAAAAAGAAAAACTCCATCGATTGGGAAGCATTCGCAGTGCAGACAATCTCAGGAGTTATTGCTGGAGTAATCTCAGGGTTGGTTGTCCATATGATTACCCGGTAAGTTGATTGGGGAGAGAGGTCAGAGCTCTCTCCTGTAACTAGAAAATAACACAAACGCTCATCTTTGTAAAGCATGAAAATAGAAGTTATAGTAGCAATTATTGTAGCAGTTATTGTTAGTCAGATTGCTGGTGTTGCTTACAGAAAGTGGAGGGATAAACATGCCAAAAGGTAGTCCCAATGCTCAGACTGTAGCATCAGAAAAGTATCAGAAGAAAGCCGGATATATGACCAAAGGCTTTAAATTGAAACGAGATGTGGCAGAAAGATTTGCAGAAGCCTGTGAAAAAGCTGGCGTTAGTCAGGCGGCGCAAATCACTGCAATGATGAACAAGTTTATTGAGGAGCAGAATGGAGCGTGAACAAATGAACTTAAACATGAGCGATTGCGGTGTTTCTACTAAAGAACTGTCAGAAGCCGTACAGAAATTAATGAGCTTAATGCCGCCACCAGGTGAAGAGGACATAGAACTCATAAAAAAGAATCCTTGCTTGAACTGGTGGCAGAAAAGAAAATTGATACGTAAAATTAAGAATATGTAATGAAAGGGCGTCCGAGTGGGCGCTCTTTTGTTATGTCCAAATACGGAGGGAACACATGATTTATAAACGATGTCCGCACTGCAAAAAAAGAGTGCCGGAGGGAGAAAAATGCGGGTGTGGATATAAACGGGAGTATGCGCCACCGGATAAAACGCGGAAGCTGTACCACTCTTCCAGATGGCAGAAGGCAAGGGCAGCAGTCATTAGCTTTTATTCTGGCATTGATCCGTACGCACAGAAGCATGGAAAACTTGAATATGCTTTTACAGTTCATCACATCGTGCCGGCAGAAGAAGATTCGGAACGCTTTTGGCAATTGGACAACCTGATTCCGCTGTCAAGATCATCGCATGATGAGGTGCACGCACGGTATCGGGCATCCGATGAGGAGAAGAAGAAAGTACAAGAGGAACTGAGAGAACTCATAAGAGTACCAGAATGGGCAGACCAGGGGGGCGCGGAAAAGTAGCCGTATTCAGCGGCTAGACCGCAGCCTCCCCTTTCTTTCCACAAATTTCCCTTTTGGGGGTCAAAAAGGAAGGTGATGATAGATATGTCCAATAATAGAAAAGTACTGCAGCTTAGTTCGAAACATAGAACGAAAGCGGAAAAAGCTCGCAGAGAATATGAAGAATCATTGATACAGTCTGATGGCACAGATCTGGATGAGGTAATCGCATCACAGTTTGTAAATACAACCGCGCGGAAAGAATATGACAGAGCTTTAAAGCGTTTGCGCGAGGAAATAGGAATGGTTGGAAACTTAAATAAATCTGATCTTCTGAATTATGCGAATAGTTATGGCCGCTATATGGATCTGGTGAAAGAGGTAAGGAAGAAAGACTTCACGTATATTGTTCAAACGCGCGGCGGTCCAAAGCCAAATCCGTTGGTAAAGATGATGGATGAAGCCAGGAGGGATATGGCAGAATCGTCCAGGCGTTTGGGCATGACACTGGACGGTCAGCTTAAAGCGGCACATGCAAAGGTAAGCCAGGAGGAAGAAGATTTAAAGAAAGTCTTTGGTGATTTTTGATGAGTAACAAAGAAGAAATCATTCAGTATTGCCATGACTGCATTTCAGGTGTAATTCCATCCGGAAAGAAACATGTATGGGCCTGTGAACGCTTCCTTCGGGATCTGGAACGAATTGGGACACCTGAGTTTCCGTATATTTGGGATGAACAGAGGGCAGGTAAAATTGTAAAATGGTTTGCCTTATTGAAACATACCAAAGGAGCACTGGCTGGAACACCAATAATTTTAACACCCTGGCAAAAATTTAGGGAGTGTCAGATTTATGGATGGATCCACCGGGAAACGGGAAGGCGCCGCTTCAGAAAGGCATTTACCGAGGTTGCCAGGAAGAATGCAAAGTCTCAGATGGAAGCTGGTGAGGCTTTGTATGAGCTTGGCATCACTTCATCGCAAAATCATGAAGTAAATGAAATTTACACAGCGGGAGTTAAACGTGATCAGTCCAAAATTGTATTTGATGAATGTGATCTGATGACAAAAGGGACTCTTATTCGCTCTAAATTTAATTTTAAGCGAGATTGCATTGAGCATCTAAAAACAGGATCTTTTATCAAGGCCTTGTCAAAAGAGGATGGAAAATCGGGAGACGGAACGAACCCGGCATTTTTGATCATTGATGAGTATCATCAGCATCCAACTACGGATTTTTACGATTTGGCACTTGGCTCCAATACCAAGGAGCCGTTGCTATCAATTATTACAACGGCGGGTAAGGATCTGACATATCCATGTTACACGCAAGAATATGATTATTGCTCAAAATTATTAGATCCCAGTGTGGATGTGCATAACGACGAGTATTTTGTTGATATCTGCGAGGCGGATCCGGGAGATGATATTGGATCAGAAGATACCTGGAAGAAGGCGAATCCAATCAGGGGATATTTTGCGGAAGGCTTACAGAAAATTAGAGGGGATTATGAGGTTGCTAAGCAGATTCCGGAAAAAATGATAGCATTTTTGACGAAAGTACTGAATATGTGGGTGCAGGCCAAGGATAACGGCTACATGGACATGGCCAAATGGAAGGCATGTGAAGTAAAAGAACTGCCGATAGATGTTACAGGGCGTCCGGTCTATGTAGGTTTCGATTTATCATCTAAGATTGACTTGACGTCTGTAGCCTTTATCATTCCGTATCAGAGTACTGATTTGGATGCACAGGGAAAGCCTGTTGTGAAGTATGTGATGTGGACGCACTCGTTTATTCCTACAGCGGACAAGCTGCGTGAACACATCATAAAAGATAAAATGCCATATGATGCCTGGGAGCGCCTGGGATATTTGACTTTGACGAATACACCGATTGTGGATCAGAACTTCGTTATGAAGTATATTCTGGATGAATGCGAGAAGTACAACTTGGATATTCAATGTTTGTGCTTTGACCCGGCGAACGCGTCAAAGATCATGATGGATTTGTCAGATCAGGGATACACGGTTGAAGAGGTATTCCAGAGCCACAAATCCTTGAATGAGTCAACCCAGGGATTCAGGGAACAGGTATTTGCTGGGAATGTGGCATATACGCATAACCCGCTTTTAAATTATGCCATGAGCAACGCTGTGATTAGAACAAATAATGGTTTGATCAAGATTGATAAAGATGCCACTACAAAGCGAATTGACCCGATTGACGCAACACTGGCGGCATTTAAGCTGGCACTATACCATGATTTTGAAGCGGAAAATATCAATGATTATGTTGCAAAATTTTTGGAGGAAATTGGATAATGGGATTCTTGAGTGTAGTCAAAGGAATAATCTTCCGGAATGAAATTGCTGCAGATGTCTCCGCAGACAATGGATTTGAAAAACTGGTGGAATGGTGGGGACTTGATTCAAAAAAGCCGAGGGCGATTGCAGAAACCACATATTTTACCTGTCTGAAGGTTCTGTCTGAGACGATGGGAAAAATGCCGCTTAAATTCTATCAGGAAGATGAGAGCGGCGGACGGGTGAGGGCGCCGACCGATAAGACTGCAGATTTGCTGATGTATCGGCCAAATCCGATTATGACACCATCCACATTTTGGTCTACGATCGAGGCAAACTGTGAACATTATGGTAATGCTTACGTGTGGATTCAGACCCAGTTTATACGAAAAAAGTATGGAGGGGAAGTGATTGTAAAGGGCTTCTGGCCTATGCAGTCCGAATGTGTGGATGTCCTGATGGATGATGTTGGCGTTTTTGGTGCAAAAGGGCAGCTGTATTACAGGTACTCTGATCCAAAGACAGGAAAAACCTACACATTTCGGCAGGATAGCGTGCTTCATTTTAAAACCTGGCTGACTTGGGATGGAATTATGGGAAAGTCAGTGCAGGATATTCTGAAAGATACCATAGGCAGCGCAGGTTATTCTCAGTCATATTTGAACAATCTGTACAAGGGAGGCTTAACGGCTTCCAGTACGTTGCAATATATGGGCGATCTGGATAAGAAACTCCGTTTAAAACTTCAGGCAGAGTACAATGACCTTCTGACCGGAGTGAAAAATGCCGGGAAAGTCGTTGCACTGCCGGTTGGCTTCACATTGCAGCCACTCACTTATAAATTGACAGACGCACAGTATTACGAGCTCCGGAAGTATACAGCACTTCAGATTGCGGCAGCCTTTGGAGTAAAACCGAATCAGATCAATGATTATGAAAAATCCAGCTATGCGAATTCAGAGACGCAGCAGCTGGCTTTTTTAGTTGATACAATGCTGTACCGGCTCACGATGTATGAACAGGAAATCAATTATAAGTGCCTGACGGACAAGCAGCGGGCCGATGGTTTTCTGTACAAGTTCAATGAGCGAGTCCTACTTCGAGCAAATGCGGAAACACAGATGCAGACAATTACATCTGCCGTCCAGAACGGCATTTACACACCGAATGAAGGGCGGCATTACCTGGACCTCCCGTCACTGGATGGTGGAGATGTCCTGATTGTAAATGGTAACTATGTTCCGCTGACATCGGTCGGCGCTGCATATGGAGTAAGTGGGGAAGGAGGGAAAGAATAATGGTTTTAAAAATCAATGGCGACATTGTTGGAAATGACTGGAAAGAGATCTATGACTGGTTTGGAATCGAGTGTTCCACGCCTGGAGATGTCCAGAAAGCACTGGCAGAACTGCCGAAAGGCGACCGCCTGCAGGTGAAAATCAATTCTGGAGGCGGCGAGGTTATGGCCGGGCAGGAAATGTATAGCATGCTTCGGGGACGGAGTGATATTGATATCGAGGTGGAGTCCTATGCAGCATCAGCAGCATCGGTGATTGCGATGGCAGGACATTGTACCATGTCCCCGATAGGAATGCTGATGATCCACTGTGTGTCTACCAGCCGGGTTGCGGGAAATCATCAGGACATGGAAAAAATGGCTGAGACCTTACGAACATATGATGAGGCACTCGCAAATGCCTATGTGTTGAAAACTGGCCGCCCAAAAGATGAAATTTTACGACTCATGAATGAAGAAACCTGGTTGACAGCAGACAGGGCTGTAGAACTTGGCTTTGTTGACGGAATTTCAGAAGAGCCGACAGTCATGACCAACGCTGCAGGGCTGATGGCAGTAACTCCGGATATGGTGAAAGAGTTCCAGGCGGCCAAAGCAAAAAAGAAAAGCCTGGAAAAGGAAAAAGAAAACCTGTTAAAAGACCTCGACTCTTACGGGGTATGAAAGGAGATATAAGACATGAATAAGAAATTACTTGCACTGTTAAACCAGATCAACGCGCAGAAGCAGAAGGTGGTGGATCTGGCAAACGATGGAAAACTGGAGGAGGCCAAAGCAGCCAAGGAAGAGCTTCAGAAAATGCAGGACAAATTCGACCTGTTAAAAGACGTTCTGGATCAGGAACCGGCAGCGGAGCCGATTGAACCGACAACTGAGCCAGCCAATCAGGGTGCAGAGCCGACCGGACTGCGCCCGGTAAACATCAATAAGAACCATGCGGTTCATGATTTCGCAGACGCAGCACGGCATCTTTTTAAGAACGTTGCAAAAGCAAATACCGCGGGAACTGACGCTGATGGTGGCTATACGGTTCCGGATGACATCAGGACTGAGATCAACCGTTACAGAGAGGAGCGGTTTTCCCTTCAGTCTCTGGTTGACACCGAGCCTGTAACTACCAGCAGTGGACGCAGAACCTATCAGTCCAGAGCAAACCATACTGGATTCAAACAGGTTGCCGAGGGTGGCAAGATTGAAAATGTTGCAGGACCGACCTTCGAGGTGATTGAGTATACAATCAAGAAATATGCGGGCTGGATGCCGGTAACCAGTGAGCTGCTGGCAGACTCTGACGCGAATATCACCAATACCCTGATTGAGTGGTTGGGCGAGGAGGATATCGCAACCAGAAACCGCCTGATTCTTGCGCTGATGCAGAATGGCAGCGCATCTGAGTTTGCAAATCTGGACGGCATCAAGAAGGCTATTAACGTTACCCTGGGTTCTGCATTCAAAAACAGCTCAAAGATCATCACCAATGATGACGGCCTGAACTGGCTGGATACCTTAAAAGATTCTAATGGCCACTATCTGCTGAAGCCAAGCATGGATCCGGCTTCTCCGATCAAGCAGCAGCTGGCAGTCGGCGCAACCAATATCCCGATCATGGTTGTTCCGAACTCCATTCTTCCGTCTAACGTTGCCACTGCGAAGAAGAGAGGCATCCCGATGATCTGCGGCGATGCGAAAGAAGGCATTAAAGTATTTGACCGTCAGCAGATTTCTATCCTGGCATCTAATACCGCATCTGTGACCGGATTCAATGCTTACGAGAATGACATGACTCTGTTCCGCGGCATTCTGAGGCTGGATGTGAAGGCTAAAGACGCAAAGGCACTGGTAAATGGTGTTGTTACTGTGGATGACAATACTGTAACAGGTTCATAAGGAGTATGTGACGGATGAAACTGGAAGACGTAAAACTTTATCTTCGCATTGACGGAGATGAGGAGGATGCGCTGATTCAGAGCATGATGCAGGCCGGGGCGGAATATATCCGGTCTGCTGTTGGTGAGTACGATGATACGGATCCAACAGCGCAGATTCTTCTGGCGGCCATTGTACAGAACATGTACGATAACCGCGAACTGATGCAGTCGGAGCAGCAGATGAAAAAGCGGATTGAATATACCTTCCAGTCCATCATCCTGCAGCTCCAGGTGAAGTACAGCATGAAAGAGGGTGCAGAGGTGTGAGCCAGGTGAAAGGAATCAATCCAGGGCGATTGAAGCACCGGATTACCATTATGCGGTGCCAGGAGACAGAGGATGGTCTGGGTAATGCTACTCAGGAGCTTGCCCCGCTTAAGTCCTGTTGGGCCGAGTTAAGACCGGTCAGAGGAAAGGAACAGCTTGAGTATTTCAAGAATGTAAATGATTTGATGTATAAGATTACGATCCGATACACGGACGTGACGGAAAAAGATGTCGTAGCGTACAATGGCCGTCAGTTTCAGATCAATTACATTACGAATCCGCTGGAAGATCATTATTACCTGGAACTCATGTGCACAGAATCGAAGGACCATGCAGTAAAGGAGGCGGATCATGTTTGATGTCAGTTATGCGGATGTGATCCGCACTGTAAATAGAATATTGAAAGAAATGTATCCAAAAATCACACGATACGGCAATGACACTGTGGATAAAGCAGTGCCGCCGTATTTTTTTGTGGAGTGCGTGCCGGCCGGAGTGAACCGGCAGACCCGCAACATGCTGCACAAAACCTGTTCCGTACTTATCACCTATGTTCAGAGAGTTCCGGATCAGCTGGACAACCTGACAAAGGCCGATGAGATAGAAAATCATCTGGGTATGCTGCTTCCGATTGGTGGCAGGCAGCTCAGGGTGCTCAGGTATTCGTACGAATACATTGGGGATACGAACAACATCTTGCAGATATCCTTTGGACTGGACTGGTGGGAGAGCACCCAGAAACCGGAGACAGGCGAAAAAATGGAACATCTGCATACCGAACTGACAACGAAAGGAGATTCAAATGGCTAAATTATTATCGCCGAGTATTTCTATTACCTTTGTCGAGAAGGCAGCCAGCCTGATCGAGAGAGGATCTCGTGGAATTGTGGCGCTGGTGTTAAGAGATGCCAGCGTAAGCAGTACACCGAAGTCTTACACAATCCGGGACGTGTCCAATATCCCGGCAGAATTATCGGAAACCAATGCAGGCTACATTAAAGACTGCCTGACTGGCTACAGCAAGGCGCCGTTAAAGGTGCTCGTCTATGTGATGCCTGTAAAAGGAGAGCAGGATGCGCAGCTGTATGCGGATATGATGGAGTACCTGGAAACCGAAGTATTCCAGTGGCTGGCTATTCCTACCGTTGAGACAGATGGAAAGACTGGGGATATTATTTCCTGGGTGAAAACCCAGAGGCAGAATGACATTATGATCAAGGTGGTGCTTCCGAACGCGAATGCGGCGGATTGTGAAGGTATCATTAACTGGACATCTTCCCTTTACCGCGTAGAGACAGCAGACGGAGAGCCTACCACAGAGGAATATACGCCGGAACAGTGCACGCCGAGAATTGCCGGGCTGCTGGCAGGGACTGATCTGACAATCAGCGCAACCTATGCGCCGTTAACGGATTTCGAGGACACTTCCAGGCTGAACAAGGAAGACCGCGATACAGCTGT
>ERZ772901.1048-NODE-1048-length-23272-cov-63.722531_pt1 | contig 23272 bp, 28 predicted proteins | sample MGYA00512123_ERZ772901 | MGnify/ENA primary metagenome ERZ772901 (study PRJEB29015, sample SAMEA2737711) | human gut metagenome | biome: human gut; feature: human-associated habitat; material: faeces | place: China | collected 2012 ...
ATTTCCTCGAAAGCTTCAACGGACGGGAACTGGAAACAGGAATCTGCCGGCTGATGGACAGCGAAATGGATGGAAATACAACCAAAGGATCCCTTTTGGATTTCATCTGGTAAGAAAAGGAAGAAAAGTGTGGCTTAATGCTGCACTTTTTTTTGTTTCATATTCCCTATGTAAACAATTTTTCAAAGACGAAAGGAGAAAAATGATGAAGAAAGATGAATTTTCAAAGAAATTTCTGACAACAATCACATGCCCGGAGTGCGGAGGACGGATGATCGTGGAAGCGACAAGAGGAAACAAAGAAGATGCATTTCAGGCTTCCTGTTTTTTCTGTAATGAGTGCGGCAGAGACACGATCACGTTTGATGATCCGGATTTTGAATGGAAGAATGACGGAATCGTCCTTTCCCCTTCGCAGGCTGCCAGTATGCCTATCGGAGCAGGTAATGTCCGCAGGGTTTTTGGATACCGCGACCGCGACGATTTCCACAGTGGGGACGGAGAGCAAATCCTTTTCCGTAATGGCTGTACTTACGCAGCTTTTATCTGGGATAAAAAACCGGATTTTAAGCAGGTTGCCGCTGTTGTTGAGAAATGCTGCAACAAGCTCATGGATGAAATGTCTGGATGGACAAGCTACTGCAATAATAAGTCCATCAGCCGTACCGCATATGAAAGATACCAGCTTGACTGGATGATTTCGCATGGCCATTCGCTGGAAGAACTGTTCAGCATAATGGACGGCATCTGGGGTGATGACGAATATCCGGATGATCACTGTCCATCAGACTACTTTGAGGATTTCGAAAGCGATACCGGATTTGGCGGTGAACTTTATGTCTGCTATGAAGAATTCCTTGGAACAGAGTACCAGAATAAAGCATATGTGAAGACGCTGCTGTCGCCGGAAGAATACATTGTTTACTTAAACGACATCACTCCGACAGAAATCCCATCTGGCATATATCCTGCCATGTGCAAGGCATGCCAGCATTGTTTCGAAAACGGAGATGGACGTGGTAATTGTGGATATTACGAGGAAAACGTGAATCCGGAAAACCCGATTGATGACTGTGCTCATTTTGCTAACAATAATGAGTACGGCGTTTACCATCTTCTATACGACGAGACATATGTTTCCGAAAACGTCCAGACGGAAGAGGATATCACTGTCCTCGATGTTGTGAAATTTTTAAAGGAACACGGTACAAAGAAAGAACAGGATGAAATCAAGGATATCCTTTCACTGTCTGATTACGACGAAGAGCTCTGGACCCTGTCCGCAATTTAAAGAAATCACAGGAGAAAAGAAGAAGAGTGGGGCAACTATTCCCACTCTTTTTTGTAGACATAATGGTAAAATACGCGTCTGTTAGTTCAAAAATTTCATTTCATATTCCCTATGTAAACATTTTTTTAAAAGCGAAAGGAGATAAATTTTATGATGAAAGAAAATGCATATAAGTCTGATATGGAGCCTTTTGTACGTGGTGAGATGTTATTTATCCGCGATTCCCTCTGTAACCGGTATAACGGCTACGGTGTTGTATATGAAACAGGGGATGAAATTTTGAGAAAAGCCTCAGAAATCTCAAAGCATCCTGTATCAAAATTTGATGCACTCATTGGGCAGTGTATCACACTTCCTGACAACAGAGAAATCCTTCTGTATCCGTTAAAACCTGCCGATTCTTCCAAATGCGCGTCCGTTGTTTATGCGCAGATAGACAATGAAGAACCAAGAGAAAACAGATACTGTAAAACTTTCTGTCTGGATGGGGATCTTACCAAAGACCATGATGTGTTTGTTAAGATTCACGAATGGGCTGACAGAATCATCAAGGGAGGTGTGGCAGCATGAGAGTAACAAATTACGAAGTGCTTCTTAACGAAGACCGGATACCACATCTTGTTAAAGAATCCGCGAGAAACTATGCAGGGAATAGTTGTTTAACCAATCCTTCACAGATTGCAGAATTTATGAGAGACATCAGAGGAAATACATGAGAAAAGGAGACTAACTATGACTATCAGGCAATATATCAAAAAGAATGGATGGGAAAACGAATGTGAACTGGTGCCGGGATACCGGTACATGATCGTTCACATCAATTTCCTTAACAAAAATAAGGCAGAAATTGAAACAAGCCTTGATATCAAGGCTTTTGATGAACATGATTTATCATCACTGTTCAACAATTTCTGCAAGGAAAATAGTTTCCCGCGAAACACCGTGACAGGTGTCACCGTTGTGGCTTCAGCAGTCACCATGGAAGAGTTACAGGAAATCGATCTTTAAAAACCAGACAAGAGGAATCCATGAAGGGTTCCTCTTTTTTTTTCGAATAAACCACGGAAAAATTTCATTTCATATTCTATATGTAAGCCAAAATACATTTTCAATCGAAAGGAGAAAAACATGGCAACATTAAGAAATTTTCAAATGAAGAACATCAAGAAAACAAGAGGAATAGAGGGAGAAGGATGTACCGGAACGATGTATCTTAACGGCAAGAAGGTCGGTACCTATGCAGATTACGCAGACGGAGCCCTTGGAAATGTCGAATACATCTCCAAAGAAGCAGAAGAAGAGATGACAAAATTGATCATCGCCTACGCAAAAGATCATCCATGCGAATATGTCGTCAACCTGTACAATGAACGTCCGCAGCAATACAAGGAAAAATGCGAACGTTTCAAAAAGTATCATCCTTATATTCCGGATGAGGATATTACGAAAGAAACGATGTCTGTCAACGATATCTGTTTCATCGTAGAGGATTTCCTCAAGCTTTACCGTGCAGAAAAGATATACAAGCGCAACCTTAAACAAGGATACAAGGCACTTGTCGTATGTGCTGATGGAGGCACAATCTCTTACCCATCGGACTGGTCAGAAGAGAAGGTACGGGAATCCTTCAAGGAAGAAAACAAGGAAGGAGAGTTCTTCTTCGAACTTTCTGATTTCGAAAAATAGGAGAAACAAAAAAAAGAGACTGCAAGTGTGCGGCCTCTTTTTTTTTGTCGTGTTTTTCTCATTTGCGTTTCGCCACTGTATGGAGCCAGTCACTTGCAGCAGAAGCAGCTTCCTTCCTCTTTTCCTCACTGATATCCGCATAACGCGCGGTCGTGTTCACTGATTTGTGCCCCAGCGCGTTCTGCACCAGATAAATGTCCCCTGTGGAGTTGTAGACACCGGTCGCAAAGGTGCTCCGCAACTTATGAGGTGTAATATGCTTGCTCTGTACCGCAACCGAAGCATATTTCTTAACCAGACGTTGCACAGACCGTGGAGTAATGCGGGTTCCGTTGCGGGAAATAAAAAGGGCATTGTTGTCGCTTTCAAGTTCCATTTCTTCACGTTCCTCCATATAGGCACCAAGCAGTTCCGCGGCAGTTTCGTCAAAGTAGATATTCGAATATTTTCGTCCTTTCCGCACAACAAGGATGCTGTTTTCCTCCCAGTCGATATCCTGAATGTCAAGCCCCACACATTCGGAAATACGGATTCCCGTAGAGAGCATAAGATAAATCATTGCCATATCACGCGTTTTCTGCTTGTCAGAGAAAGCTTGCTGATGCTTGGTGAGCCCGCCCCCGGTTTTAATGGTGTCTAAAAGGAGAGTGATTTCCTCATCTTTTAAGTAAGTGATCGGCTTCGTGATCAGCTTTGGGGACGGGAACATTGCTGCAGCGTTGTTCGCAATTAAGCCTTTTCCCATCAGATATTTGTACAGAGCGCGGATGGAAGCAAGTTTTCTTGCCCGGGCAGGATTGTCATCCATATAGATTTTCCCGCCTTTTTCGTAGCCTGTCTGCAACTTCATCATAATGTCTTCGAAATCATCTGTATTCAGATGATCCAGAACGTCCACGGTTATATCTTTTTTACTTTTGATAACAGGATTGATTTCCATGATAATCTGGAAAATGATGGAGATATCCCTGACGTATTCGTACACCGTAAGGATACTGGCATTCTTTACGGTTGTCATGTGCGTGACAAAACGCATCATGTAATCCGGCAGATCCTGTATAGTCTTGCTTATTTTCTCACCTGTAGATGTATTTCGCTTCTTCTGATAGTTTTTCTCGTCCATAAATACCTCCATGGCACATTTATTCGCACCAAATCGTAACTTTTTGTGTATAGTTGAGGAAAATATGCGGTATAGCATATTTTGCCAAAATAAGGCAAATAAACTGGTGTATACGGTGCCTTTTTTATTTTCACCATTATTGCGTCGTAAAATGATTATTTTGCGACGCAATATAGATATATAATACCACTATCCAATCCGGGTGTAAATGGGAAAATCAACGCTTCCCGCAGTGGCGTCATTTCCTGTAGCAAAAATATGACAGGTGACGCCACTGCAAGAAACACAGCGGCTTACATCATGGACTCCCCATGCCTCCCAGGTTTTCTTCCCCCTGCCTGGAAATCTTTAGGTACCGGAAATACGTTGCCTTACTGATCCCCATTTTTCCCATGATCTCTGACATTGGATGTCCCTCACCCAGAAGCTTATCAAACAATGCAAGGCGATCTCGCATTTCCTTGTTCATCTTTTTTCTTCCTGCGCCACGGGCATTATGTATCCGTCCGAAATTCTTCTGGCAAATACTTAATTCCTTCTGTAGTTCTTGGATCTTATTCTCACGGCTCTCCAAAGTCTCCTTAAGTTGCGCGATCTTTCCCTGCAATCTCAGCATGTCTTTTTTCATCTGCATCCAATCTTCCGCACCATGCTGATATTCCGTAATGCCGATAAAATACTCATCATTTGTTTTTTCTTCAATGAGGCGCTTGTTATCAATGTAAACCTGCCTGGTTTCTTCATCGAAGATTAGTCTGCGTGATCTTTCCTCAGCCAATGCCTGCTCATTAAAGGAATTGAGACTTGAAAACCACTTAATACGCTCCGTCATTTCAATAAAATCCGGACTGTCATGGAATAAAAGATCTTCTCTTTCTCTTATTTCCCTATTTTCTTTGCTTATCACCATAAGGAGTTCTTCGTATTGTTTTATTTGCTTTTCCTGATCCTTGATGATTTTCTGCTTTTTCTGAAACGCATTTTTCGCCATAATTACTTACCCTTAAAACATATCGAGAAGTAAATGAAATGGATCTATGGTCCCGGCAGTAATTGCATAGTATCCTGTTGGCGGTAGCTCCTCTCCATCTTCGGTCACAACTGTGATTTTATCTGGACACACCAATTCTGTATTTTGCGGTACCACTTGTACATGCCCCGGAATTACCACGAAAGTATTCGATTTTCCTTTCCTTTCTGCAACTACTGCAACTCTTGAGTGCAAAAGCCGCCGATGATATCCTTTCATTTTCTTATCTCCTCGTCTTTCTTTTCTAAACTCATTGTACATTTACCATATATTAGTTTCAAGAATTAATTTTCGAGATTTTGCGCCAAATTTTCTGCTATTTCTAGTATTTTCTCAACATCCGTCTCAAAAACTGTATCTTTCGGGTACACATGGTCGTTTCTGTCTGCAATCCGTAATTTCGCCCATCTCTGTAAAAATCCCATTTCATGAGTTTCCATGACAGCTTTCACATCTTCTTCTGATGACAGTATTTTCATACCATGATAATCAACCAATTCCAAAATAACACTTATTTCATCTCCAGAAAAAGCAAGTCGGTAAAGGATTTTTTCTGCAATCTTTTCACTGGCTGCCGCATGCCCTCTAAAATGCCGATGCCCGGATGCATCTTCTGTGCATACCGATGGTTTACCAATATCGTGTAGAAAGGCTGCCATTTTTATGCAGAAATCATCCGTTTGACAGCCATCCACAACCGCAAGTGTATGTTCGTACACATCATGCTTGTGGTATATGCTTTTCTGATCAAATCCAATGCATGGTTCCATCTCCGGGATAATCGCTGCAACTACATCGGAAAATTCCAGGAATGCACAGGAAATGCTTTTTCCACAGGTTAGCACTGTACGGAACCAGTCCGTGTTTGAATGTGTCTGCTCTTTTATTGTGGATACGAATGCCGGGTCTTTTGTTAACCTATGTATCATTTTGGTTACTTTATCCAGTCTCGGCATCTGCGGATTAAAAACAAGTGAAGTAATCGTGTCTCTGACCATTTTACAGGCATCCCTCACATTTAAGTCGCTGCCAAACTTGAAATCGTTCTTACACAGCTCACTGTAGTTGATTTCCTTATCTTTCAGATGCTTCAGATATTGGCACCTTTTCATTTCCTCCGTTGTCTGTGGTATTTCCATAAGAATGTTTTCAATTTCATCAAGCAGGTTGATAATCTTCTGCGTGTGCATATCTGCTTCTTCCAACGCCTCATCGTCTTCCGGCAAGACTGCCATGCGGTACACGGATGCTTTTATCTCTTTAATTTTCTCGTGTATTTTGATATTTTCCATTTGCAATTACCTCAGTGTATTCAAATTTTGATTTCAATCTTGCTATTTTCGTAAAATCCCAGTTTGATTTTTCCATTTTTTTCCACTTTGACATACGCATCACGCGGGTAACCCGCCGTCATCTTGACTGTCCTAACTGCAACAAAATTCCTGAAAGATTCCGGGCACATCCGACAATCCTCTGCCTCAAGGTCAAATAAGGAACCGTTATTTTCAAACAGGGCAAGACACACCAGAAGCATTTTCCGAAGATCCTCTTTCTTAAGCGGTAAATACACCTTCTTCTTTTGCGTACAATTTCTTTTCTCAAACGTTAATCCACCATCCGGAATGATTGTATCTGTATACTCAAGTAAGCGGCATACATAAGAAAAATACTCCCTGGCATTCTTAAATCCTTTCTGAAGAACTTCCTCTTCCGTTAGAGGAATGTAGCAGTAATTCCGGATCGCACGCATTTTCCGGACATTCGTGCAGATATACGGAATGAAAATGTATCTGATATTGACGTATGCCGCCCATGCGACGACCGCGACTACCACATTCCCGATCAGAAGAAAACCGTAAACAGTAAAAATGTCTGGCAACGAATAGTTATCAAAATAATCCAGCCATCCCAGTGCATTATGTTCCAAATACGACACCAGGAAAACCGCGGCAGCAATTACTACAAATATCAGAAGCACTTTTATCTTCCGGAACAAATCCGATTGTTCATTTAATTCTTTTAAAATCTTATGTTTCTTTGATATTTTCTCAATTTTTCTCATATATTTTTCCTGCTCCTTTAAAATTTAAGCTTCTGCACTGGTTCCCATACAAAACTGATGATATCCGGCTGCCAGCGCACGAATGCGTATACAACCAGACAGACGGCTGCCAGCCGGAGTATCTTTATTGCCGGCCAGTACCATGTCATATGCCCCAGGAACGCTTTTCGTATCCACCTCCCCATATGGGTACCCTTCCGCAGATTACACCGTCTGCAGGCGGCACAGAGGTTCTTTACATCATTTGATCCTTTAATTCCATGCAGTGCCGCCCGTCTTCTTACGGCAGCCGAAGTCTCCATTTCATGGATAGGAAAAATGTGATCCACAGTTATCTTCTCTTTTGGTAGTTTCCTGCCGCAGTAAACGCAGCGATACCTTCCTGTCCTTGACGGATTCTCGCGGAAATACTCCGCCCGGTAACTCCGACTTCTGGTATACTTTGTAGGTACTGCTTCCAGTACAAACCCCCACCGTCGGCACCATCTTAGCATACGGTTCTTTTCCATTACAGAACATTCTTTTTTCTGATAAAAATCCCGGTTCTTCTGCCTTGGAACATGTTTGTAATCTTTCAGCCAGAAATACAGCCTCTTTTTATGTACTTTATTCCTGCCACTTCTTATCTTTAAGATATATGTTTCCGGCATTATTCCTCCTGCGCTTTCTTCTGTGTCCTTAAATAGTACGGTTCCGCATGGAACCACTTTGATACATTCTTATCCGGATGTTTCTCCTGACGGAATAAACGGTCATGTATCTCGGTCTTTTGTGCTGTTTTCTCCTTGTTTGTCATTTTCATCGGAAAATCCTCCAATTTTCTTTTTATTGTCATTGTATATATTGTGCCTTTTTGCAAATCGTCAAAGTAATTGGAGAAAAATTTAAAAAAAATGCAAAAAAAAATCCTTGGCAGCTATTTAACTGCCAAGGAAATTCTTATACGGAATACTGCAGTACCAGTTCCGCTGCAAATGTGACGATCATCGCTACAACCACCACACCGGCAATTACTCTTGCAACAATCTGTTTTCTCTTATTCCTCATCATCTTTCCTTCTTTCCATTAAATCTTCTCAAACGAAGCAGTCTCATCCTTTAACGTATCCGTAATCTTGTGTTGTTCAGCATCTTTCCGGAAATCTTGTCCATGTCACCGACAATTATTCGAACTATTTCGTTATATATGCATGGAAATCAACGATCTTAACATTTGACGGACAGAATCCGTAATTTAAGATTGTGTAGTTTTGGCGCGAATTTGCCGGCAGAACAACATCTTCTGTTTCTCCACAGGAGTTGATTTTGCCATTCTTATCCAGTTTTGCATAACTGATTTTAACTGTAATCTTGTCGTTTGTATTATTTATGCAATCAAATGATGTCTGCAGTTGGTTAAATGTGCCAACCGCCGTATATACATCATTCTCTAACACCGACTGATACTTAGACTTTGTTACGCTTACACTGTTTTTCGAGTACGGCATACATGAGTAAACGAAAAATGTGTACGATTCTCCCGGAGCCAGTGCTTTTTCTGTATATTTTCTTGATTCAAACAGCGTTGACTTATCTTTGTAATCACTATGCGTATATGTTACATCCACATCGTAATCGTTGGAATTATACACAGTTACCCAGCTGTCAAGTTTGTCCTTTTGCTCCGTGTAGTAAACTCCGTTCTTGCACTTAAGTAACCCAAACTTGAAGTTATTCTTTGGTAAGTTATCAGGAATCACAAGAACCCGGTAATTTTTCCCGTCAGCCTTGAATTTCACAAGCCCTTCCTGTTGACTCTTAAATTTGATGCCCTTCGATGTTTTTGAAAATGATATTTTTGTCTCACTGCTGACTATCGGCACAGTCTTTAAATCGTTAATTATCTTCGTTTTCCCATATACCGCACTGATATTTACGGTTTTTAAGGCAGCCTGTGCTGTCACCGACATACTCCCTGCCAGTCCGACCAGCATTCCCGCACAAAGCACAGCACCCATGAGTTTCCTGAATATTTTTGTTTTCTGCATCCTTTTATTCCCTTCTTTTCTTTATTCGATAAAATCCTTTTCCCGGAAAGAATGTGTAACCTTTTTTTGTAAGAACAGGCAGTACATTGAGAAGTGTGTCTTTCTTTCCTTTCATTGAGGAAATTTCTGCATCACTGCATTCCATTTTCTTAAGCTCTGCCCTGACGCCTTCTTCGTCCGCCACAAGGACGAAGTTAAATTCATCCAGCGGTGGCCTCATAATCTTGTAATCTACAATCCGCATAATTTTTAATCCTATTCCTCAAGTCTCTTCTTTAATTCCAGATTTTCCTTCATCAGTCTGGATACTTCCGCCTTAAGGTCTGTGACTTCTTTTAATGCAGCATTTTTCTCCAAAAGTTTCTTGTCCACAAACGTTTCCGGTGTATCAGGGTCTTCCTTAAACGAAGAAGCATAGGAATCCGAAATCTGCTGTGCATAAGCTTCTTCAAATCCTGCTTCCTGCGCGGCATCCAGGACTTCCTCTGCAGTCAGCGGTTCATCGCTTTCTGTTGCTTCCCTTTCATCGACAAGCGCATTTAAGTTTTCATGAAATGAATAGATCTTTTCCTCTGCGTCCCGGTATTCTTCTAACACCTTTTCTACAATTGAGTCAAATTCCACTTTCTTCTCCGATTTAGAACGCCCACTTTCGCAGCACATAAGATCATCAATAAAACAATGGTCAATTTCCTTTGGCTTTTTGCTAAAGAAAAGGGCTTCATTCACGTCCGAACTTCTCTCATTAAAGGAAGGATACAAAAAACCGGCAACAGGTGTCTGTACCACCCAGTCACGGATACGAAGGTCTACCTTATCCTCTGTTTCATAATATCCAAGCCCTGGCTTTGACATTTTGACCGGGCAGATGGAACAAAGAATATAGGTGTATACCTCTTCGGAATCATCCAGTTCCATTTCATCCGATGCCTTTACCGGCACGTCGTAGGCATCATAAAAGAGGATGATATAGTAGGGATCATCCGTGATATAGGATTCGATCACACGGTCATAGAACTGGTCTAACAGTTTTTCATCCCCCAGTTTGCTATCTTTAATACCAAGCAGAAGATCTATCATCTCCTCCTGGTCGGAACGGCCGTTGTGCATGTCAATGTTTAAGAGCGCATCCCCGACTTTCCCAGAGAGCGTCTTTTTAGCGATATCCAGATACTTAAACATGACATCTTCATCAAGGTTTAAGAACTGCATATTCATGGATGCCTGCTTATTTTTGTTCACATCCACATAGATTCCGCAGACACGCGGGAATGTGCAGGAATCTTTTGTAAAACGTTTCTTTAATTCTGTTACTTCCTTCTGGTTCATAAAACAATCCTCTCTTTCTCTAATACTGAAATCTAATTTTTAAGAAGCCAAAACCGCTTCCATGTGATATATTGCGCCATTTTGTAATTCGTCAAAGGATTTTCCGGTATTTTTTAATTTTTCTTATTTCTTTCCGTCGTAAGCATTTCCCTCTGCTTTGTTGCAATAAATTTTCCAAGGTTTGCATCCGCTCTCGTTAGCCTACATCCCACGTTTACCCGGCTTTCCCCCGCCGGGATCACCCTTAAGACGGTTCCTTCCAGCCGGAACAAAGTGGGCTGCGCGGAACATCCGATTTTTGTCTTAAACTGGACCTCAAGATGCATTCCTCTTTCCAGTCCAAAACCTTCATCACACATCAAGCCTATGCCAGACCGGGAAATATCTCGAATTATAGCATCTTTTGTAGTTCCGCCCATTCCAATGATTGCATCTCCCATTAACGGCAGACGGTATTCCGACCGCCTGTTATACGGTTTAACATTACCTGTACTGAACGCCATGTAGCAGTTCCCGGAATCCGGAAGGTTGATAATGATAATTTTCACACGATCCCAGATGTATGGACGTCCATCGATCAGCGCGGTCACGGAACACACCGCTGTTTTGCTCTCGAAATTAACAACATATTCCTGTTCATAGACGACTGCAATCGGAATTTGTGACAGATTAAACGAACGCGGACACACCTGTTTTAAGTATTCCCTGTCATTTTCTGTCACTTCCAAGACACTGCTCGCAAAAGACAGGTTCTTTGCGCCATCAGAGGCATCAATCGTTATATCTGTACCTGGTTTTAAACATTCAATTTTCATACGTTTCCTTTCTTTCTACGGAGAATATCTTAAATTGCCCTCCCTCCATATTAATTTGTGTCACTGAAAGTACAACGATGATAATTCCGCAGATCAGAACAAACCATTCGAGCCCATTTCCTTTCCATGGTTCTTCCCATGGGTTCCATTTTTCTGACACTTGGCGCAGTTTTCTGTCAAGGTAAGGTATCTTTTATGTATCTTTTATCATTTTAACTTTATTGACTGCTTCGATTTTCTTGAAAAAGTTATTTGTTGCGACAGCCTCCGACCGGATCCGCGCTTCAAATTCGTATCTTGGACTTCTGGTAATATCTTCATCGTGATACCCGATATTTACAAAAAACTGGACAACCCTTCCATCAAAGTCGTACCCACATGGGGAAATGTCCCTTACCGGGCGGCACTGTGTAAATCCATTGTCATTTTTGATCCCCGAAAGGATTAACGGGAGCACACCAAGTTTCTGCTCTTCTGCAATCCGTCTTGGAATCTCCAAAAGCATACTCTCTGTAAGCGAGATTGCGGAATAAGTAGAGTATTTCGGAAAAATAAATTCCTCAATACATTTATCAATCCCGTAATTCTGTGATGCCAGTCCTTCAAGAACATCAAATGCCACCATTACTTTAATGTCACCATTCTTCTCGATAAAATAAATGCAGCCCTTTTCAAACCAAAACTGCAGGTTTTCTTTTGCATATTCTGTCCCACAAAATACCCCATGCTTTTTTAAAATTTCCACATAATACTCATACAGCTTATCCAGATCGCCGTATTCCGCACGCTTTGCCGTATACTTTACCTGCACAGGTTTCTTGGAATACATCATGCTCCGGATAGGCACATATGTCGAAACTGTAAAGCTATCCAGTGCAAGGTAATTATTCCGTGAAACGAAATTAAAGGATTTCACATAACTTTCATAATATCCTTTCAGCTGTTCCATTGGCTTTTCTTTCAAATATGGAAGATACTCTTCCGGTTCAAATATTTTGTCGTCTTTCTTTTTGTTACACTCCTTACACAATGGTATAAGATTATAGCTGCGGTTTACCCCTCCTTTTGTCAACGGAATGTAGTGATCGACCGAAAACTGGTAGCCAATGTAAATCGGCTTCCCACAGTGCGCACATATTCCCATGCTTTTCTTTAAAACATCTTCTTTTTCCTCATTTGTAAAATTTGCTCTTTCTACTATTTTTTCCCTGTTCAAAATTTTCACTTCCCTTCACTTCGTATATTGCGCCATTTTGCCAATCGTCAAATAGAATCAGCTATTTTTAATATTTTTCGCGGAAACCTTTTATCCCATATTAAAAATGTGAACTAAAGAAAACACATCGAAAGGAGAAAAATGGATACAGAAACAAACAAAAAAAATAGAGATACCGAAAAAACAAGGTAAACTCCTTCAAAACAATGATGGAACTCTTTCTTGAGGAGGAACAGACATGCTAACAGCCTGCTCTTTTTTTTGCGCAAAATTCCTCTCTCAAAACAGGAATACATATTAATGATGTAACTTGCATACAAACCCATCAGGACCATCAGGAGGAAGAAATTATGTTTTTTGGAATTAGAAATAAAAAGAAAAAGCAGGTGCAGACCGGCGCGGGAAATCCGCTGCCTTTCTCCACGTCTACCGCACCGGATCGGAAATCAGTAATAAATGTATCAAACCTGCAGACGGACATTCAAATTGATGAGACATTACTGGAATCTGCTATGCAAAAGCTTGACAAAATGACAGGGCTTTCATCCATCAAGCAGGATGTGCGCAATCTTGTCCAGCTGCAGAAACTTAATATTGAACGGGAAAACCGTGGAATGAAAACAGCACAGATCTCAAACCATCTCATTTTTCTTGGAAACCCCGGCACTGGAAAGACAACCGTTGCCCGGATTATTGCTGATATCTACAAAGCCTTAAATGTGGTCGAGCACGGACAGTTGATCGAGACTGACCGTTCGGGACTTATCGGGCAGTATCAGGGACAAACCGAGCAGAAAACAAAACAGGTCTTAAGTGAATCTGACGGAGGAATCCTGTTTATTGATGAAGCGTATTCCCTCGCGTCTGGAGAAAATGATTACGGACAGCGGGCAATCGAAATTATCCTGAAAGAGATGGAAGATAACCGGAATAACCTTGTTGTAATTGTGGCCGGATACCCGAATGAGATGCAGCGTTTCTTAAACTCCAACCCCGGGCTTTCCTCCCGTTTCGGGAAAACCCTGCAGTTTGAAAATTACTCGCCGGATGAAATGTATGTGATCTCGCAGTCTTATGCCATGGAAAGCGGTTATATTCTCGATAATAGCTGTTTCGATGTCCTTAACAATTATTATGCATCAGAATATAAGAAGCCGGATTTCGCCAACGGAAGACTTGCCAGAAAGACGGTGGAAGCCTGCATTAAGGCGCAGGCAGTAAGACTCACCGGGAAAAGTCCCCTAATTGCATTTTCCGACAGAGACTTAAACACCATTGAAAAAGCTGACTGCCAGAAAGCTATCCAGATGTTGTAATTTCCAATAGGATTATCACAAAGAAAAAGCTGCGCAAAATCGCGCAGCTTTCATTTATTCAGCAGCCTCCACATACTCCGCATTAATCTGCAGGGATGTTTTGCCTTTATACGTATTTGTTGACAGTCTGCCTACAACATTCAGTTTTTTCGGTTTTCCCATCTCCTTGTACTTTTCAGAAGCATTAAACCACAGAACATCAATTCCCTCACAAAAGAGTTTCAGATGCTGTTTTTCAGAACCCATCTCTCGGAACAAATCACCAAATTTGTTTTCCTTGAGTTCCAGCCCTTTCAGGCAGACAACCGGTTCTTCGTTTCCAACCCCGTATGGACCATATTTTCGGACATCTTTGTAAAGCGCATATAAGGTATGCACATTTCCATCAATATCATAAAATACGACGTCATCTCCAGGCTCTTCCACTTTTTCAACCAGATCACACATCATTTGCCGGAGCGTATCGATGTTTTCAATCTGGATGGAAGCTCCGCACGCAGCCGGGTGCCCTCCGTACTGGAAGAACAATCCGCTGCATTTATCCATTACGGCTTTCAGGTTACACCAGTCACGGCTGCGCCCGCTACCAACGCAAATACCATTTTCCGGAGCACCAAATACAATGCTTGGAACCTTGTATTTCTCTGTCAGGTTTCCCGCAATAATTCCACAGATACCTTTCAGAAAACGGTTATCCTGCAGCACCAGTACAGAATTGTTCATCTGTCCGGTTTCCTCGACCATTTTCTCTGCCAGTTCCGTCAGTTCCTTGCAATACGTTTTCCGCTCATCATTCATCTGTTTGACGATCTGTGCGGCATTTTTCGCTCCGTCAGATTTCCGTCCGTTATAAGATAACAATGCGGCAACTTTGCGGCTGCCTTCATCCTCCAGACGTCCAAACGCATTGATAGCCGGTACAAGGGAATATGCAATGTCTTCTACAGAAAGTGTATCGCTCAGCTCCATTTCTTCAAGAAGAAGAGCAAGCCCGGTGGAAACACGTCTCTGCTCGATTTGTTCCATCCCTCTTCTTACAAGGAAGCGGTTTTCAGCTTTCATTGTAACACTGTCACCAATGGTTCCGACTGCAGCAAGTGCAATCATGGAAGACATGATACCGTTTAAATCAGCAGGCCTTCTCTTCTTTGCGAAAACTTCTCGCATGAAACGGTATGCCAGCCCCGCACCGCAGTAATCCTCAAAATCAGCTTCTGTGATGTGAGGATCAATCACAACATCAGCTTCTGGAAGGAACTGCTCACCATTTAAGATACGGGCTTCATGGTGGTCAAGAATGATCACTTTCATACCCTTTTCTTTTGCGGCATCAACCGCTTCATTTGCTGCTATGCCGTTATCTACGGTAATCAGCAGTCCGGACGGATCCATGTTTTCAAGGTTTTTTATCTTGATTCCATAGCCGTCTGTAAAACGGCGCGGAATAATAATGTGCGGCTTAATCCCGATGGAATTGCACCCGATGGAAATAATACTTCCTGATGTGATTCCATCGCAGTCGTAATCACAGTAAACATAGACTGGACTGTCAATCATTGACCAGAAGAGATCAACTGCTTTATCCAGCCCTGCTATGTTTAACACGTTTTTGCACTTTCCGGAAACTTCTCTCTCCAGTTCCTGCGGGGTAACTCCAAGCCGGGATGCGACCAATTCCATAACGGAATTCGTTTTGCTTCTTTTTACAATCTTTTTCTTTTCTGCACTCATTTATTTCTCCTTTCAAACTGTAGCAATTTGTTTACACAATCAATATGAAATGAGAAAAGAACCACACAAAAAAAAGAGACGCCACATAAGAGGCATCTCTTTGTAAAATCCAAAATATTAAAATTCATCCGACAGATCAAAATCCTCGATATCATCCATAACCGGACTCTCTTCTATATCCGGCTCTTCTTTTATCGGTCTGTTAATGTCATAGTCTGGATCATCGTTGAACCGGCTGCCGTAATCACCGTTACCATAGTCGACATCCTGCTCACGGTCCTCAATCGTAATGTCTGCACGACCCTCATCGACCGCAGGTACTTCCATTTCATACATCTGTGAAGTAAGGGAAACGGAAGAAAGATCCGTGCGGACTTTATCAACAAATCCTTGCATGTTTGAAGAATCCATCTCGATATTATTGGTTAATGCCGTCACGGTGTTGTCGCTGTCATCCGTGATATTCAAAATTCCAACTTCTTCCATCACACGATAACGTCCGGCTTCAATAATCCCGGCCATATATGAAGAATTCCCATTGTATTCCATCAACGAATCATTTTCCATGTTTCTGATTTCCATATATGGCTTCCGCTTTGAGTCCGGCTCCATATGAAGCTTCAAATCCCCGTTTTCAAAAAGATGTTCCATGTAGTCTTTCTGGATCCCGTTCATCTGCTCAATTATAGATAAAGATACATACGGCTTTGCAAGTTCTCTTAATGAAAATTCCTGTATTCTTCCTTCTGTCGAAGCGGGACAGACATAGAAATGGAATGTATCCTGCAGCTCTTTGACGCATTCCGGATTTGCAAAATTCAGTTCTTTTTCAATCGCCTGATTCTTATATACGATCGCTCCTCCCGTTCTGAGGACAATATAATTTTCCGGATGTGCGGAGTCATAAATCGTAATGCCCTTTACTTTTTCGCCGTCCATGATCCGACTAATCGGTTCGAACGCTTTCATATTGACAGCCTGAACCTGCTCCATCGCTTTGTAAAGCTTTGTTGTCTTCTGTAAAGCTACAACCCCGACCGCTTCATTGAAGATTTTTTCTTTTTCCGGAGAACCAATATCTTTTTCTGACACAAGAAAAAGGTTCTTGTTCGGGTCTTCCCTGATCCGGGAAGCAATTCCTTTTCCTGCGAGAATAAGCTGGACCTGTTGCATCTGTGGATAAGAAAGATTTTCCATCTGACGGACAAAGCTGTCATTCATAAGATCATTTGCCTTGTCTGCATCCATGAATAAGGTCTGACTTTCAAATTTTGCTGCGATATCCATAATCTGTTCCATGTTGTCGCCGGATACCATATAGATCGAAGTGTAATCCTGTGCATGGACCGGCATCATGACAAATGGCATATGACCTGCCGCCATTTCCCTTTCAAAATTGAAGCAGTCCCTGTTGTCCAACTGTACGAATCCGATCGAGTCACCATATTTCTCAACCCAGTATTTATCGGCTTCTTTAATTGCAAGATCTTCCGCTTCTACAACGGACAACCCCGTCTCCCTCTGAATCTCATCCTGCTTGTCCTGTTTGAACGTTTCCACATCCATGCTCTGTTTCGCCAGTTTGTCCAGCAGGTCTTTATTTGCCATCTCTGCTTCCTGCAAAAGCATAGATAACTTCTGCACCATTGTTAAATGTCTTAAAAGTGTATCGACTGATCCTGTAACTGTCCCGACAATCACGCTTGCCATTGGATCAAGAGTTTTTATTATGTTGTTCACCACTTTGTTTGCTTCTTCCATCTGTCATTCCTCCTGTAATTTCCTCCGGATATCCGGATAACAACAATATGTATTATTATTTCTTTCGCTTGACCAGTCTGCCACATCAGGATCTGTCAAGATCTTCCGTAAAATCAAGTTCCTCCCGTCCTGTTTCCTCAAGATTACTTAAAAGTGAATGCAATTCTTCACGTATCGATTCCCCGTTTTTCTGCAACTCAATCCCTTTTTCGATGCATTTCCTTTTGTAGTCACGTTCCTTGATTTCTCGTTTTAATCTTTCATTCTCCTCCTGCATCTGCTTAAGAATTTTTCCCTGTTCATTTTTCTCTCTGTAAGCATCATCTCTCTGCTTCACCAACTCTTCTGGAATTTTATTCTTTTCCTCATTTACAACCGATCCATCACCTCCATCCATAAAATCATCTTCCGCGGTCCGTCCGTCATCAAGGATTATATTTTTCATATATTCCTGTCTCTGGTTTACTTCCTTCGTAAGCTTCTCTGCATACCGGGAATTCTTTTTCAGATGTTCCGTACTCTGCCGCCTTGGGGTTTCCCCTGTGTTAAATCTTACGTGGTACTTTTCGTTGCACAGCTTTTCAACTGCCTGGTTCATTTTCAGGATATTGGTCAGGGAAGAGAAATCCTTGTTGCTTAATTTTCCATTTACCTCCGGAACAACCTGAATGTGAATGTGAGGTCTGGATACTTTAATCATTCCGTCTTTCGCATCCGTGTAAGGAGCGATCTCATCAAAGTGGCTTGTTGCGCTGATGATATTCTCATCCCCGAATTTTTCCCGACACATATCGTAAAAATCTTGAAACAACTCCTTTGCTTTTTCATTTGTCATTCCAAGCGGTACCGGCATTTCCAGACTTGTCATTTCAATCCGGTCATCCCTTTTGTTTGTATTTGTTGTTCTATCTAGTTCCACAAGACGTTTTTCCCATTTTTCCCTTGATTCCTTCCATGACATTCCTGTGAAGTTTTGGTTCTGATATGACTTTGACGGATCAATCTCGATATTGCTGTGCTGCTTTGTTGGATCAGCTCGGAACGTCTGATCACAATGCTTTAAAAGATTTACTCCGCGGATATGATCTTTTTTGCTGCATTTTGCACTTCCGTGATTGCCGCCCCAGTTAACTGAAGACATATTTTATTCTCCCTCCTTACCCCTGCAACCACAATATGAAATAAAAAAAAGTTTGCGACAGGACTTTGGCAAAGTATTAGGTGCTATAGGACTTTGCCCCCAGTACTTTCTTGCTTTCTCGCCTTCTTGCTTTCCTCCCAATCCTCCACCCACACCTCTCATCTGCCATCTGCTCCACGGAACCCTGTTTCCACATCATCCTTCCTTTCTCACATCTCACCCCCACATTTATCCCCTCTTTTCTTCCACGAAGCCTTTCTTGCGCTCTTGCGTTTTCACGTTTTAACGCTCTTGCACTCTTGTGTTCACCCTGCCCGCGCTCCGCCCAGTACTTCCTGCACAATAAGTCCGCGCTAACCTCACACTGCACCACAGCCCACTCACCCGCGCTCAGTTATAAAACCACTGTACATAAGTCCGCGCCCACACCACTCCACGCATTAAGAAGTTTACGGAAACATCCTCCACTTTCCCCCTATATTTCCATCTTTTTCTCCACCTCTATACATTTTCACACCGTACAGATAAAGTATTTCCTCCACTTTAGCACATTTCTTGCATTCTTGCGTTCTTGTATTCTGCCTGCAATCCACGCCCTCACACCTCACATCTGCTACCCACACTACAGGTTCCCTGCCCGAATTCTTTTCTTGCATTCTCGCGTTGTTCCCTTGTGCTGTACTCACGCTCTGTACGCTCTGTATCGCGCCACGGAAACATACCACCTTGGTGATACTATTTTACACATTCCAAGGTGGTTTCCCAGTACCATCCCTGATCTTCCCATGTCCTCCTGTATTTCCAGTACCAGTAACGGTATCACCTTACTGATACTAAGTGATACCACATTGGTGATACTATTTCTTGCATTCTTGCATTCTTGCGTTCTTGCGTTCTCGCGCCCCACACGTTTTGTCCGTGCTGTATTCTTGCACGTCCTTATGAACTTTTACGGTATTCTTACCTTTCCCTTTTTCTTCCCGCATTCACCATTCTGCGGCGCCACACAAGCACATTTGTACTGTACATGCGCCGCAAAGCACCAGCACCTGCAGTATCATAAGGCGGTCAGGCCGGCTCTGCCCGGAATAAACGCAGCAGATGACCGCCGGAACCCCTGCTTCTTCCATGTCTGTCCCACGTACTCCACACGTTTTCTCTGTCCTCTGCCCGGTGCCATACCAGTAAGGTGATACTACACCGTACCACTAAGGTGATACTTTTGTTTTCTTTTTACTTCCCATCCCCTCCCCTTATGTTCAATGTGTATCCCTGTTTTGTCCTGTTATTCCTGTTATTCCTGCTTTCTCGCGTTCTTGCGGTAAGATTTGTATCAGTAAGGTGATACTACATAGTATCAGTAAGGTGATACTACATAGTACCAACAAGATGATACTAAAATGGATTGCCACGGTCGTTTCTGTATTCAGTACCATAAAGGTGATACTGTTTAGTATCAGCAAGATGATACTTTGAAACATAAAAAATACTCCCACCCTCCCCTGTCTGCCGCTTCCTATACTTATTTCACAGGCTTGCGTGGAACCAGGGAGAAAATGGGAAAGAAAAAGAATACCATACGGGTGATACTGCTTAGTATCAATAAGGTGATACTGTTTAATATCAGCGAGTTGATACGAAAGCAACAGGATCTGTATGTTTTCCTTTTGTTTAGTATCATACGGGTGATACTATATAGTACCAATAAGGTGATACTATCCAATACCACAAAGGTGATACTATTTGGACGGATTTATAAAGGAATAGTAGTATCACCCGGTTTTCTTGTATTTTCTGTGCTTCTGCCCTAGTCCTTACAGTATTTGCCTAAACCACTCGAATTCGATGGGTTTAAAATAGTATCACTGAAAAATAGTATCAGGCGATATCCATGCGGTGAAAATAGTATCAGCAGATGTGGGGGAAATGTGCGGGGACGGATATGGAAAATAGTATCAGGAGGTATCCATGCGCAGCAAGTATCTGTACGGGGAATAGTATCAGCAGCAATCTGTCTTTATCCGGATATTTCCTTATCGGTATGTGGGAGCTGGTTTACTGAAACTATTTTTGAGATGATACTATTTTCTGTTCTTCTGGTGATACCATTTTTGTTGTTTTCTTTACTCCGGCCTGCTTTACTGATACTATTTTCCACCGAAAGGCTACTCTCCTGCTGTACTCTTCTGGGGCTTTGGAAAGCTGGTATTGGAAAATTCTGCGTTGTTTTCTTGACAGAAGGGTTTCTTTCTGTACGGAAGCTGGTTTCTAACTGATCTGCACGCGAAGACGCGGCAGCTCCCAGCTTAGGTTTTTTGTGACGGCCGGTTTCCGCGGGTGCCCTTATGTTTTACTGGATTTTCTACAGATTTTTTGGAAAATAGTATCACCTCGAAACAAAGTCACCACGCAAAGTAGTATCACTTCCTGGGACGGGACTGCGTTTTTTTTGGAAACAGTACCACTAAAACAGTACCACAAGCCGCACAAAGCAGGAAACAGGGTAAAGAGCGGAGGCAAAAAGTATGACAGGCAGCGGGGCAGAAACTCATAGGAAAATGGGGCGGAAAGTAAGAAAAACAGGATACGCGCCCCGTGCCCCGCTCCAGACGGCTTCAAAAGTCGTACCGCCCGCGCTTCCATTCTGTACAATTTCCCGCACAGGAAACTATGAAAGAAGCCGTGCGGCGCACAACAAAAAACCGGGGATCTGTAATTTTTATGAGAAAATGGAGGAAAATTTATGTTTGATATGGATGGCAGTGAAGTCTCACACGACCGAGGTTGCGTGCTTCCATACCCGTTTTTCTGGGGCATGGACTCGCTGACTGAAGATACAGTGAACTGCGGGCATCCGGTTCCCGGATGCGTTTTCGTGGAAGCTGAGGCAGGAGCTGGTAAACAGAGGCGAAGCACCATTGGATACCACAACACCTGATGCGCAACCGCGTGGCTGCATTCCCAATGCCGGGGCCACCCGATCAGGCATCCATCGCTAACTGATCTGCACGCGAAGACGCGGCAGCTTCCAGCCTAGTTTTTCGATGACAAAAAGGGCGCAGCTCAGGCCGTGTCTTTTTTTTTTCATATTGAAGATGTAAACAAAAACATATCTGAAAGGAGAAAATGCATGATTACGAAAGAATATATGGCATCTGTTGAAGAATTAAAAGAGGAATTCAAAATTGGTTCCGTGGTCGAACAAGACGGGAAACTTCTTAAAGTCGTTGAGATTAATAACGCTCTGCCAACAACCTGTTTTGCATCTTTCCCAAGCGTGACATTCGAAGAAGTGCAAAAAGTTTCCCAGTCTGGCACCACCAGGTAATCCGGATAAAATCCATCACACTTACAAAATGAACTTATGGCACAGCTTTGGCTGTGTCTTTTTTTTATTTCATATTGAAGATGTAAACCGATTTTTAAACATCGAAAGGAGAAAAACCATGAAATACGCAAGATATGATATTATCCTCCAGGAAAAGGAAGTAAACGAGGATCTTTTAATCAGAATTGACAACAGTGAGGCATCCGGTGCGATCCCGCTTGAGCTGCCGTCACATGACCGAAAGGAAAAAGTTTCCGGTTACATGAACTTTCAGGGAGCGAAAGCTCTCGGATACAACCTGTCAAACAAGGAGTTGCTTGACAAGCTGAGTTTTCTCATCTTCAACACCCGCTCCGATTCCAGGTGCAGCTCGTATGACGAATTCGAGCTGGGAGATCTTAAGGTGCTGGTATTCCGCCATATGGATCCAGAGGAAATTCCGGAAGATATGAGGGCAACAGACTCTGTATCTGAGATTTTCCCGAACTGCGTCTGGCATAAGTTCCCAGATGGATCCGGGTATCTTGATGGACCACGGAAAGGCCAAAAGCTTATCCAAGGTTACGACCTCTCTACTAACGAATTCAAGTATCGCGGAAACTGGTACTTTTTCGCTGACACTGACTCTGGACGTAATATTACCTGCCAGGAGGCGATCAGCCAGATGGAAGTCCTCTTGTATCAAACACCAGATACTTTCGTCCGGCTTTACATCAACTGGTATGGCTCCTGCAACGAGTATGTACTTGAAGCAGAAGCGGAAACTGGAGAAAATGCAGGTGCGCTTGCCCTCCAGAAATTCCTCGAAACCGCAAAGGAAGAGGAACTGGTTGGATACATGCTCTATTCCACAGGCGGCCGTCAGGATGAGATGTTTGATTTCCTGATGACCGGACTCCCTGGAGTATCCGGGAAGAAGAAGGAAAATATCAGAAAAATCATGGAGAAAATGTACGCTTAACCGCGGACACGCAAAAGAGCTGCAAAAATCTGCAGCTCTTTTTTACTGTCTGTCTTTTCCCACTTTTTTTCTGCAGTTTCCATCCATGCGCCTCATAAGGCGCAACAAGCCGATAGCATCCGCAGCCTGATTGCATTTTAACCCATACATCCCATAAGGGATGCAACTGTAAAAATAAACAAAAACAATTTTTCCAGAATGTAAACGGGGACAAATTTATTCGCCATTTGTGATGTCTTGCAACCGCTCCATTCTCACATCTGTAACCTTAAGCCACTTTCTTAAAGCCTCCGTCTCACGAATGAAATTTTCTGTAATTCTTACACCCATTTGTCCTTCCCTTCTGCCACTGCCATAGCGGCTATGTAGTGTATTTGCGCATTAGTGCCACATCATATGTTATCATCAACATATTCGATTATATCTCCTGGCTGCACTTTAAGCAAACAGCAAAGA